>BNJV01001411.1_pt1 | contig 118727 bp, 193 predicted proteins | sample 8540591 | NCBI WGS metagenome assembly BNJV01 (sample SAMD00202457, study PRJDB9452) | human saliva metagenome | host: Homo sapiens
GCCGAGTTGCTGAAACCGAGACCACAGGCCGGTGCCCCGTCTCAGCCGCCGCGCAGATGGTCACCGTCAACGACCACTGCACGGATCGACTGCCGGCGCACAGGTCGAGATGGTTGCCGCCGGTGCGCGCGTTTCAGCCTCGCAACCGATCTCCAGTCGGGCCCCTGACGGGTTCGCGCCCGCCTGCCGGGTCAGCAGTCCCAGCCCGCGTCACACGCCGCCGAGTGGCGAGCATGACCCGTCGGCTCACGCGCCGGCAGCGCCGCGCCGGGCACCGCAGTCACGAAAGTCGCAGGCACAGATCGCCGGGCGCCACCGTCCGACCATCCGGCGCAGCGGTGCGTTGCATCTTCTCAGGCCCACACCATTGCTTTTCGGATCCGGAACAGCAGCCACCATAGCAGAACATTGATGGTCATACGAAAGCCTGCATGGTGCCGCGGACGACGAGCCGTTTGTAACAGGCGTACACGTCGTCAGCTGAGGCTGGTTGACGGAGTCGTTCGGTGTCAAAAGTCGCGACCAGTAGAGCCTCTGTAATGGGCGTTCAAACAGCGCTCGGTTACCGCATCGTTTCGTGCTTCGATGCCATCGCGAAACAGTTCAAACAACATTCAGTTGTTGCAAAGCCTTCATTCGCCGATGCGCGATAGGTCGAGTCGCGAGCACGCTTGTCGGTCGAGCTGGAGCCGGCACGCTCGATGGCGGGCAGGCGGCGCTGTCGTGGCAGGCCGCCGGTGTCAGCGTCTGCGCAGCAGCCACCGCCGGCAACATACTGTGAGCGCCCGACGGTTAGCCCGCGCGATCGTAGCCGTGGCGGCGGATACCGTCACCCACGTCGCAGCACGAACGAGGTCGGCGGTAAGGGCGATCTGGTGGTCATCACCAGAGCCGGTCGCCACTATCGTCAGCTGCCGCGCAGCGAATGGTTAATTCAGCAGGTGCGGAAGAGCGATGGGTGTCACTCAGCGGTCGCCTGGCCGTCGGCCGCTGGTTTCGCCGCACGCCGAGCGGCGCGGCGTCGTCTCCAGGGTGGGCCTTCACGAGTCGGTGGATGCACCACAGGTGCGCGCCACCGGATTGTCACAGCGTAGCCGGTATCAAATGGCAGCCGAGATTCCTGGCCGTGCCGCCGCCTGCCCACCACGGTTAGTCGTTGCCGATCAACATAGACGCATCGCGATCCAAAGCGCGATCGGTCAGAATCCGCTCATCGACGGAGATCGGCACCACCGCCCGCGCTGGGGCGGATCGTTCCAGTCGACCCGCTCGGTAGTGCCGCACTGTCCTCCACCAGTTCAGCCGCCAGCAGCCCCACCGACCGCACCGGTGCTCACCAGCCCAGCGGCCAGGCAGCGCCTGCGCGTCGGCGCGTAGAAATCACCGGCTCAGAAGTCATCGTCGCACAGCCCGCGACAAACCGATGGGCGTCGGGATCCGTTACGCTGTTCCCCGGTCGACGAGCCGCGATTCGTCAGCAGTGGCAGCCACGGACATCACACGAGTTATTCGCCGCGAGCCTCACAGCCCGCGCCCGACCAGCACGCAGGTCGCATTTCGTCGAACGCACCGTTGTCCCCGCACGACGATGGAGTCATTGTCGAAGACCTTCTGTTGCCCGTGAAGTAGTCATTTGTCAACGCCGAACACTGGCTCGATCAGGAACATCGGCAGGGCGCTCCGCCTGATTAATTCCGCTCGTTCGGTCAGGATGGTTTGCACGCCGTCAGCGGCTCCGTCCGGCCAGTCTTCGGTCGAACAACACTTTCCCGCAGATCTGAGGTCTGGCGCACGAACACGACGCCCGATCGACTCTCGCGTTCGCATCTGAACATTGTCGGCCCATCGTCTGACCTGCTGGCCAGCCTCAGCAGCGCGATCACGCAGATCCAGCCCGGGCCCGTCAGGTCAGGCGACGTCCACCGTCTGGCCGTCGGAGGCCGCGACCGCACGGCCTGCCGGCCGGCTCGAGTCGACCGCGGCCGGTTCACCCACGACCACGTCATAGCGCTCGGGCCCGCGCACGCGCAGCAACACGGTCGCCTGCGGCCGGCCCATGACCGACCAGCGCGCGGTCGCAGCCGCCAGCGCGTAGTCGTCGCCGTCACGAACGACCGCCGAGCCCAGCTGTCCGGTGCACGGCGGTTCACTGGTCATCGCCAGCAGCCGCGAAACCCGGCGGCGGAGATGACGGTGACGCTCCAGTCAGCACGACAGCGGTAGCAGATCATCGCTTGTCGTAGATGGCAGTTGATCATTGGCTCGTGTCACCGATACAGCTGGTGCCGAACTCCGGCCAGAATGACAGCTCGTTTTGCGATCCTGGTAGCAGGCCGATCCAGCCCACAGATCAGACGCCACCGTCCGTCGAACAGCGCAGGACGCCGACCGAGCAGCCCGGCCGCCCAAGCTCGCGGCCGGCGGTGATGGCGAGGTCAGACAAACCACGACAGTGATCAGCCGGTGCCGCCGGGCTCATTTCGCCCATCGGCGGACGATGATGCTGTCTGTTGGCCACCGACGCTGGTTCACCCGGTTGCCGAGTTACCACGGCGGAGTACCGTGATCCTTTCACGGTCGTTAGCTCACATTTCGCATCGCCGTAGATGGGTTATATCTTCGTTAGCGCAGTGATGACCAGCGGGCCGCTTCGTGAAGTGATACGGCTCAGCCGAGCAGTTGTCACACGGCATGCCGTGCGTGGAGGAGCACGCACCAGATGAAATGACCGCCCGCCACGAACGCGGCCGCCAGTGGTTCGGTGAAGGCCGTAACCAGCGGTTACGCCTGCGGACGCGGTGTCTGCGGGCAGGTCGCTGGCGCGTGGCTTCCAGCAGCGTGAAGGTGTTAATTACGTTGAAGTTCAGCGAAGCTGCCGACAGCGTCGCAACATGGCGCGCGGCTGGTTGCAGCGAGTCGACGGCCTCGCGTCACAGATGTCGACCACCGAGTGATGGTTGATCAGCGTCCAGCGAGGCGAATGGTTGCAGCCGGTGAGCACGATGTTACCACCGGTCACGCCAGCCAGTCTGTTATTTCAGCGCCGAGCGATTAAACCCGGCGGTCGTTCGTCACGAACATGAGCTCAGGCATCCCGCATGAACGGGGCGCCCGACGGGCGCAGTGAACGGTCCCCACTGTTGCCCCTCGCATTTCACTTCATCCAGAAGTATTAGGCGACCATCACGCTTTCAGCGATTTTTCGCAGCATTCCTGGCGTTCCCGCAGCCGACCGGCTCGTCACGGCCTGAGACGGAACGCCCGCCCTTCCCATACTCGCAGCCCACGGTGCGTGTCGAGGTTGCCGGTCGGCGCGTCGCCGAGCGTCACCACCGCCCGGACGCGCGGATTCAACACGCTGACGGCGCATCGTCAACGGCCCTCCTGGTGGGTTCCCGACGCGCATTCAGGATCACGGGCCGACGCAGGGCATCGTCGGGCGGCGCCCAACATCTGGTCGTCCGCCCGGCAGACCGCCCGGCTCCATCAAACCGTGGCCGGCCCGCCGCCCGCTGGGCGCGCTTGTCCACTGAGGCATGGTAATCTGTGTCCTCGTGAGCAGCCTGTGCCGGCGGTTCGGCACCGTCGGTCAGCCTCTTCAGCGGCCGCCCGTTGCCGACGTGACCGAACATGCCGCTGCCGAGCGTCTCGGTGATCAACCCGGCCGGCCCGCGGCCCGCCGCCAGGCCCTCGCCAGCCAGAACCAGCCGCGCAGTTCGAGCTGCGTCGGCGCTCATCATCAAGTCAGCCAGCACTGCCCCAACGGTCAGCAACGATTGCCGTTCGCATCCGGAGCACCTGACGATCGACCCACCACGCCGGCTTTCCGGACGGAACCGCCGGCAGCCCAGCCTCGGCAACGATCCCATCCCGGTCGTCGCTTGAGCGAAACTGGTTATCGCGCAGCAGCCTGCCCCGTCAATTCGATTTGCGTGGCCCATCGTTATCAAACTCCGCCCGCCAGCCGGTTCATTCCCGGGCGCCCCGCCTGTCGACGCCGTCGCACGCCAGGCTCGGTGACGCGCAGCCAGCGAAGCTCGGTGCGTTCTCGCAGTCACGCCCGCCCGGTCATCAGCTTTCTGGCGCCCGCCGCCGGTCAGCCCTGCCAGCCTGGCGCTTACGCGAGCGATCCCGAGCAACATCAAACCCGTGCCACGTTATGCAGGTTTGCTGGAATCGCAAAGGAGTCAAGCCCTCGCCGAGCAAAAGCCGCTCGTGCCGCGTTGTTGTTTCTCGATTAGCGAGATCAAAACCGTCGGGCCGAGCCCGTCGTTATCGGGTCACGATTATCGTCAGAGTTCAAGAGCTCACCTCCGCCGCGCTGGACCGGAACTGGATCGACGGTCGCCCCTGCGCCCAGCGGTCGAGTCGCGCCGGTCGTGCAGGTGCAGCTCGTTCACTGCTTCAACAGGGCACTGGCGTCGCCGTTCATTCGACATGATTATCGTCTTCATCATTTCGTCCCGTAAGCAGCAGCCAGCCGCGCACGGTTATACCACCACCTGCTTTCAGCAAAACAGCCATCTGCTGCAGCCGGGCGCCATTGCTGGTGGAAGCCGCTGGGCACTGCGGGCGTCGAGCGCCCGCCGCGCTCCCGCTGGCAACACCACGACGACCACCGCACTCGCAGCCTGGCTGTCACGCGCTGGATGACACCAACAGCCGTCAGCCGGCGGTGCATTCTGGCACCGCAACAGACGTCGTCGACAGCAATCAGCACGCCGTGTTGGCCACGCAGCGCGTCGAGATGCGACCGCGCTCGTTATTAAAAGAAACAGCCCCGCGACGTGAAACTGGCAGATCCGCGCGGTGGACGTGATTTGCTGCACCAGCCGCCTCGACACCGGTGGCTCGTTACGATCGAGCAGTGTTCAGCGAACACGCCAGGCGCAGTCGCCGCTCGGCCTGCCGCCGCTCGTTAGCCGGGCGAGCGATCATCTCGAGCCGAGCGACCGTTTCGATTGCCGGAATATCTCCGAGTTTCGCAGCAGAAATGTTCCGTCGATGACATCAGTGATCGAGGCCTGCCCGAAGAAATTGAAAGAAACATTGCCGGGCCACCCAGCCACGTGCCGTCACAAGCACAGCCCCAGTTAGTACCGAGGCGCCGCAGTGTCGGTCGCCGGTCGCAGCGCTGGCGACGGTTTGCCGATCGAACGCTGCCTGCCATCGCCCGCGCATTGGGCAGTGGTGAACTCACCGCGCCACACGGCTGGCGAGATGTCCGTAGTACAGCACAGCATGGCCTTGCCCATGAGCCAGGTGCTGGCAGTTGGCCCAGCGGCAGCAAACACCTGTGCCTCAGAACACGCCCCGCCCAGCTTTACGTTCATCTCGAGTTAGCCGCAGGCGAGCCATGCGGTGGCGCCTGCGGCCATCAGTTATCTGCATCGGGACGGCTCGCACCACGGTGTGCTGCCACAGCCAGCCGGCATTCCTCATCGCCGTCGGCTCACCGGCGAAACCGGAGCTGCCGGTCGATCAACGCCCGCAGCACCAACCGAGTGTCTCGCCCGGACTGCTCGGCTGGAGCCTGAAAAGCTGTCGACGTCCGGCGGGCGACCGAGTGCGATGGGCTTCCAGCCTGAGCGCCGATGCCGCGCCACCCCCGACAGCGAGTTCGGGCAGACAGCCAGCCGCCGAGGACCGGGCGCGGCGCATTGCTCGTGCGCCCGGCACGCGGGTACTCGTAGGAATACTGGTCGGGCCGCAAGGCGAGACAGCCGTCGCCCGGTGGTGTTGCCGTGGTAGATGTCGCGGCAGAGACGGGCGCAGAGCCTGCCACGGCCCACGTGCCCGGTGCCCCGTGACAGAGTCTCTGGCGTCTGTATACCGGCGGTCATCAGCCCCAGCGTCCGGCCGAAGCCCCCCGCGCTGCCACGGAGTCGACGACCGCGGCTGGTCGGTCAGCCGGCCCGCCGTCAGGAATTCGCCCGGTCATATCCCCGGCTCAGCAACGGGCCACGCCCCGCCATCACGATCAAACAAGGCCTTTTACCGATTTCAGGAAATGGAAAGCGAGCACGTCAAGGCGCTCGCCATTTATCAGCGTTGCAGCACCGCGCTCAGGTTGTAGCATGGTCGGCAACTATCAGATCACCTGTGAGCCGAAGTTTCGTGATCCACCGAAAGCAACACGGTCAGCAAGAGATCGACATCACTGCCGGCGCGGTTAGCAACGCGACGATTGCCCGGAGTCAGCTCGCGTCAAACAGCCCGCCACCAAGTCGTCAGCTGCCCTACGAAAGCCGAGACCGGTTGCTCTGCCGGTGATGATGATCGCCTGAAATGTCGCCCACGGTTAGCCAGCCAACACGTCGCCCGCCGCACAGCGGCCGTACGGTACCAGCCGCTGCTTCGCGAACACGCCGGAGCACTGGCAGCAGGTCCAGACCGCGGTAAGAGCCGGCCCGGCGGCCAGCAGCGCCGTGCAGATTCACCAGTGCCGATTTATTCCCGCAGAAGAAGTTGCTCGCATGAGTTATACCAGTCACGAAGACCGTATAGCGACAGGCAGCGAGCTGAGCCGCGACGAACGTCGGGCCCACAGCGGTCATCGCCGTCGCCTGAAATACGCGGCCCGTCGCCGTAGCTCAACCAACACCTCGTGACATTGCTCGATTGTAAGCCGCCCGAAGTCGACACCAGCCCGAGAGACCAACACCGCGGCCCGAATCCGCAGTTCAGTTGCGCGCCAGGCTGCGCTGGTGGTTCACGACCCGCAACCTCGCCGGGTTCAGTTTCAGCGGGCGATCCGTAGTTTCGCCGCGTGACACGCCGAGCTCATTCAGGTTCATCCGTCGATATCGTCTTGGGCCAGCCAGGCGCATTTTAGAGACGTCAAAACGGTCGAACATCAGGTTCGTGACCGCTTCCGAAGTGAAAGTTGCCGGTCATCGAGCCGATCGTCATGCCCAACACCGACGCGCGAGTGAGCCTGCGCCGCAGTCGTCAACGTTGATGCGTACACCTGCACGACGTCGCGGGTCGTCGACCGCCGGAAACGCCCGCCGATCAGCCCGCTGCTTCTCCGTGTCGGCCGGCGGTCGTTGCCTGCCTCGTTACCTGTTGCGCCGACCCGTCGCGCCGATCATCGGCCGTACCCGCGCAGTCATCGCCGAGTCGTCAGTTTGCTCGAAGGCGGCCCAGTGAATGACGTCAGCAGCCGTCGTTCGCACCAACGCTCACGACTGTCACCGCCAGCCAGCCACGCCGCTGCCGTCGTCATTATCGCTCATCAGCGTCTCACCATGCGGTTCTGAGTCACCAGGCCCCGCTGTCAGTAAAGCCGACGACCTCGTTGTGGAAGCCCGCAGAATTGCCCCGCAGCTCCGGTCCACCAGGCGTCGGCTGCGTCGGCGCACCCGCACCGGGACGCGGCGCATTCAGCGCAACGTCACAGATCCGGCCGCGGCGGACAGCCACACCGAGAAAATCGCCGTTATACGGTCAGTAGGTCCGTCGTCATCATCACCTTCTTTTTCAGGCGGCAATGGCTCGACCGCCATTCGCATCGCGTTACTCGCGTTGCCCGGTCGCCGCCGTCTGCCAGCCGCCGCGCCCAACCATTGTGTCAGCCGGCTGCCCACCAGCGCCTGTCAACCCGCCCGCCGCCTCAGCACAGCAGCGCTCGATAGTCGTCCGGTCATCACGGTTGGCTCGATGAGTTGCTCGCCCGGAATGCCAGCCAGCACGCAGCACAGCCTCGGCCATGACGGCGCAGCAGCACCCTGCGAACGCATCGATGCCCGCAGTACGTCTCGAAAAGCCGACGAAAGCCGGTCAGTAATGACGCATCAGTGTAAAAGCACACGTCCAGTTTCGCCGCTCGTCAGCAACCGTAGACCATGCAACGCGCTTCAGCGGCTGTCCGGGAAGGCGTTACGCCGCCGGTGAATCATCGGCCAGAGCAGCCGTTCATTAGCCCGACCACGGCGTTACCCGCATCAGCGCGTCCAGGAATACAGAACAGCAGCAGTTGTTTGTCGACAGAAAGTCGTTGCACCGCAAGAGTCATATCATTTATTCAACATGTCTCTGACAACACTAGCATCTGCGCACGGATTCCCCAGGTTACCTGGTCGGGAGCGGTTCCCCCGATGCCCGAGGTCAGTTGTAATGGTTCAGCCATACGACCCGCCGCCGAGATCGTGCGGCAGGCCATACCACGCCGCCCGTCACGCCCACGATGATTGGCACAGCCTTTGAACAAATCACGAACGTTCCCTCGTGGAAGTCATCGCCGTACCGCCGAACATCATGGCGCGACGTGCCGTGGGGAGCAACCCGAGAGCGTTTGGATCTGTGATCGACGCCGAGCCCGGTAGCAGCGCGCTATTGCCGACAGATGCAGCAACGCATTCGATCAAACAGCTGGGTGCCGCAGTGACTTTTGCAGAGGTTTCAGGCAGATGGCGACGACCTTTATTTGAATACGATACCATGAGCCTGAACGATTTCGTCAGAGCCTGCATCTGGAAGCCTCGGGGCACAATACCAGCCGAGCTGCTTACCGCCAGGCGATCGATACCGGTTACCCGGCGCCGCCAGAGCCGAGTGAGCCATCGCTTGTGCCAAAGCCGCGAACCTGCGCATACGTTGCCAGTTTCCGCCCGGAAACAGACGCGGGCAGATCGTCACTTCGACCCAGGTGGCGTGAGCCAGATCTTCAGCCCGAACATCCGCGGTACGCACACTATGTTACTTGGCGATGGCCGGTTCTTTCAGATGCTCGACGTCATTGCAGCCATTGCATCAAAGCCGCGCACACATCGGACGCAGGTTTCTCAGCAGCTGATGATGGGTGAATCACCGCCCAGATGATCGAGCGCCAGATCGTTAATGCAGCCACAGCGAACGACCGGCTGAATACGCCGTGAGCGGCGTTCTCAGTCGCCGGAGCGGATCACCGCTCTACTGACAGCCGCATTCATGAAATTTCTGAACACGATCGACGCAAGACCAGCCTCCGATACGCCGAGCATTCCACCCGACCGGATCGAGTGCGTGCCCTGCCGTCACGGAGGCATTACGCCTGGCCTGAACCAGCCGTGAAGTTCTTCCTGCGGAGCCATGCCCGGATTTTCGCACATGGCATCCGCAACATGATGGCCAGCAGCGGCAAAACCCCGGTCGCGCCTGAGCGCAGACGGCGCATCAGGAGGCGTCGATCGGGGATTATCCATGATCGTAGCACGAACGGCATCATTGACTGCCCCATCGTCCAGGTCGTCGCGCCGCCCATCTGCATATCGCCCGTGAACGCAAACAGCTTCCCACCGCGGGAAACGAAGCCCGAGTCACTGCGGGCGCTGTCGCGCCTGCCCAGCCGGACACCGAGTCATCCTTTCATCAGCATAGCCCGCCGTGTAGCCGATCCGATACGGCACCGCCGATCGCCTTGAAAACAGCCTCAATAGCGCGATCAACGTGAAGTCAGCCTCGTATTCGCCACGATATCAGCCTGTGATGAGGAAGAATATTGCCGTTACGCCAAGAAACACACGATGGCAGCTCGACAGGTTTCACGAATGTCAGACGTCGTTCAGCATTCCTTTCACGCGCCCGTACGACAGACAGCAACCGTTATCGGCCTCTGCCGTTCGGTCAATCGCTCGTGGCTTGACCCGATTGAAGGCGAGCCCGTTACGAAACAAAGAAACAGCAGTGTTCTCGACTCGGTGACAGGTCAAGCGTTACTGAAAGTCGCTCGCCAGCCGAGATCGGGCTATTGTTGTGCAGCTACGTGACCTCTTCCGTAGCGATCACCGTAGTCAATGAGCAGCCCGCGACGCGGCGAGATGGGGCGAATTGAGCTTGACCGAAACGCGACGATGATGGTATCGCGCATTGCCGATCGAAAGGCGCATGAAAATAGCGTCGCACTGAGGACCATCCGTTCCTACCGGCGGTGCCGAGGAATGCCGACCAGCAGATATCGCCGGTGTACGGTTATTTCGTTAAATGTGGCGATGCCGCTTGGCGACAGCGAGGAAGGGATTCGGGTGAGGAGTTGGTAGGGATTGAGCCGATCGCCGAGGGTACGAGGCTTGTGCGGGCGGCGCTGCAGAACGGCTTGACCACACGCCATACCGAGCGCTTTGCGCTGCATGTCGGCAGGTTGTGCACGATGAGCAACAAGGTCGTGGCGGCAGAGCTGAGCGCCGAGAGATGCCGCATGATGTGGAACTTGTCGAACACGATCGCTGCGTTGGGGCCTTTGTCGCACCGCGTTGCGGAAACGGGCGCCACATGTCGATCACCACAAGCTCGATGTTACCGCTGTTTTGCCCCAGCTGGGCGAAGAACGCTCATCGGCTTGCGTGCGTCCGTTGCCGCCCATCCATATCGGTCTGCCCTGGTCCAGATCACTGACCACCACGCGATAGTCAGTTCTTTCGGACCGCTATCTCATCGATGCCTATCGCCTGGGCCCGAGCCGACCGGCACGACGAACCTGTTCCCCTGCATGTACAGCTTCGACAGATCTCACCGTGTCGGCCGTCTATTTCCGCCACGGCCTTGTTGCCCGCGCTCGTGCACAACCTGCCGACATGCAGCGCAGCGCTCGGTATAGCGTGGATTCGCGCCAGCCAGTTGCTGTTCTACATAACGCCGCCGCACCCCGAACACCGTACCCGCCAACGTTCGAACTCCAGGTACACCCAGCTCGCCACCCGAAGATCCTGCACACGCACCCGCTACCGTAACGCCCCGGCAGCGCTGCCCGCACGGAGCAAATGGCCGTTTTTCGGCGTCTCAGCTGCACGACTCGCCTTGGGGTCCCCGAAGACTTCTTCAACCTCGCCGATGCTACTAGCCGGGAACGGACAAAGTTCCTCAGACTGGTGACCTGTTTTCACGCACAGCACCGATCCAGTATTGATGCACGATACGACATCATCATCTGTGCTGTAAAGTCTCTTACCTTCAGGCGTCAAACGCCAATTTCGCTCCCCATCTCACCACTGATCCGCGTATCCTTCTTTTCATTGGCTACGGTTGCGTGTCAACACGAGAGGAGAGATCCGCATGAGCAAGCTGCACAACAAAGTCGCCCTGATCACCGGGGCCGCCATGGGGAACCGCAAAGGCATAGCCGAGGGATTTACGCTCGGTACGGCGCAAAGGTGTGCCTGTGGACCTGTCACACAGGGTCGAGGCCACTGCGCAGGCACTGCGTGACACCCATGGCAGTGAGGTCATGACCTGCGTTGCCAGCGTGTCCAGTCGGGCTGAAATGCAGGCAGTGGTTGAGCAGACGGTGGCAAGAGTTCGGTCGCTGGACATTGCCTGCTGTAATGCGGGTATCGCCCGTCTGGCGCCTTTTGAAAGCATGCCGGAGGAGATGCTGAACCGTGCATATCGACGTCAACATTCGGGGGCGTGGAATACCTGTCAGGCTGCCATCATCGTGCCGATGCTGGCGCAGGGCGGTGGCAGCATTGTCACAGCCTCCTCCGTCACAGGCGATATCGTGGCGGATGCAGGGGAGGCGGCCTACGCGTTGTCGAGGCTGCGCCGGTGGGGCTGACCAGGGCGTTGGCGGCGAGTATGCCGGCCGGAACATTCAGGTCAGCTGCACACAGCTGGGCTATGCCCGTACACCGATGGTGAAAAGGATGGCGCTCGAGGTCCAATCCGGCTGACCCGGAGCGCGCCATTCGGACATTGCCCGCGGCGTGCCGATGAGGCGTCTGGCCGACCCACGCGAACTAGGAGAGCTGTTTGCGTTCCTGGGCAGTGATGAGTCGTCCTATCTGACTGGGTCACAGATCGTCATCGACGGCGGCAGTACGCTGCCCGAGACGATGAGTATGGGAACGAATCAATGATGCCGTTCGTCTTTTCTGAGCCCGGTCCATGGATAATCCATTCCGATGCTCACCCCTCCCTGATCACCTCATCCACCGCCCTGCGCTCCGAACACGGCCGGGTTTTGCATACCCCAGCCGCATCAATGATTTGCGGATACCGGTTATGTGCAGAAAATCCGACGCCAATCCGCCCTCCGCAGAAGGGGACTTCGCACGGCTGGTTCAGATGGCATGGGCAATGCCGTGCTGCGTGAGCAGCAGCAGGGTGCGCCGCAGGACGCTGCCGGTTTCGATCCAGTCAGGGGCGCGTGTCGCCACCGGTGCTCAGCAGCATCAGGTGGGAGGAGGAGACATTCTTTTGCGTTCGGTCGTATTCAGAATTCTCGCCGTGCAGCGAAAACCGGATGATGGGGCGGGTGATCCACTCCGGCAGGCTGGGGCGCCCATCACGGCGTAACCAGCCGTCCCGGGTTCGTTCGCTGTGGCTGCGGTTGTAGCGGATCCACGAAAGCAGCTCCTGCTGAAGGGCGTCCTTCATCTGGGCGGTGTTGCCGGCCAGGACGCGCTCGGTCAGGCGGGCATGCTCGCGGGGTGCCGTGCGTCCATGTCCGGATGTGTGCGCGGCTGGTCTGTGGCTCGACGATGCTGTCGAGCAGCGTCTGGGGAATGGACCGGCCATCGTAGGTGGCGCGGTTGGTCTGGCGATGCGGGATCTGTTCGAACGGGGATCTGGCGTCACGCCGTCCTACCCGGGGTCAGGAAATGACGATCTCGCCCGCGTCATTGATCCGGGTGCTGCAGGTGTAGCCCTGGTGGCTGGCGGCAATGCGCAGGTTTTCGGCGGCGCAGCCCAGGCTGATGAAAAGCTCGCGATCATCCGGATCGACCACGGGCAGACGCCGGCCGGGATCGGGGCTGATGGTGATGTGATCGCTGCCAACGGTAAATAACCACGGCTGGGTGTTGTGCCCCGAGGCCGGATCGCATGGGCGATCATCTGACGGAAATCGTTCAGGCTCATGGAACATCTACCTCCTCGTGGTTCCGTCGGGTTCATTCTGCCATCTGCCCTTAGGGAGCCTCTGCAGAAGTCCTGCGGCACTTTGGCTTCCGTGCTCGGGCGATCCAGTGCGTTGCCATCTGTCGGCAATCAGCTCTGCTATTGCCGACAGGGCGCCTTCCCGGCTCATCCCGATCCTGGGTCCAAAGCGCCTCGCAGACTTTTGCAGAGGCTCCCCGCGTCAGTCGACTCACCATGGCACGCCATGATGATTCAGCAGGAAATTTACTGCGAAGCGATGGCTTTACAGGGGAACGTTTGTTCTGTGATTTGTTCCAAAACATGCCAATCATCGACATGTTGTTCGGTTTCGTGATGACGGCATGAATATGATAGCCTGCCCGCTTTGATCAGCGAGAAGAGAGAGGACAGGATCGTGCCAAGAAAACTTGGAGCCGACACGAAAGCATAGCAACCTCGGGCGTCTGGAGGGGCCATCGAGGTTCTGGACGATCTGGGTATTACTTTGGGAGTCCCATTCTGCGCAGATGCTCAAATGGGCAATCGAGGACATGGAGATGCGGGCCAACCGGTCTGGGCATGCTGCGGCGGGGCACGGCGGCTTTCTATCTGACCGACCGGCATTTCATTGTCCCTGGTCTGTAGAGGAAGATTTCTATTCCCTGGACGTGCGCCGCCTGGTGCCGGAGTGGCGCCGTGGTCGAAGACGAAGTGGGCGAGCAGCGCTCTGGCCCGGTGGTTCATCACCCACGACGGGCATGAGCTGGCGCAGAGTCCCCTGGGGCGGGACAGTGCTATGACGCGTGCATGGTCACCATGTACGGTTGCCGAAGGATGACGGGCGGACGAGGAGGGCTTCCCCCTGGAGCTGGTGTTTGCTGCCATGGACGAGGAGACTGGGCAGATGGATGAGGAGCCCGAACTGCGTGGCATGTTCATGGTTTCCGAAGAACGTGGCCTGAGCATGATCGCGGCGCGTGACGATACTGGTGCTGGTGGCGGATCTGGTCGATCAGGGTTTGATGGCTGGATGCCGGTTGAGCGGGAGGAGCTGGTGCTCAGTAGCGGGGCACGGCACGCGGCAGGGGCGCGCGTTTGCCACCTGGCCAGCCACGACCGCCAGCTACCGGCCACCGGCCACCGCCTGCCGGCTGGTGCTGTACACACCGGTGCGTCATTTTCTATAACGGCCTGTCCAAACTTTTCGGGGCGGTCTGCCCTGCGCGGGGGCGTGTGGTGATGCACGGTCTGCGCAGGGTGCTGCTGCGCCTGCATCATGAAGCATATCGGGGCTGTGCTGTCGGGGTTGGTGGTCGTGCTGGCTGCGGGTTTTTCCGGGCAGGCGAGGCGGCCATTCATCAGTGCCGTGAGGGTGGCCGGATGACCTATCAGGCGCTGCCGTGTGCCGGTCAGTCGGCCGATCTGGGGGTGAAGGGCAGGCGGGGGCACGGCCAGGCGCTGGATGAGGCGCAGGCGCTGGCCGACGAGCTGTGGACGGGGCTGGCGGCGGGATGCCCATGGCGGCGGTGCGTGGCGCCATGCCGGAGCTGACGCAGGTGGCGCGGTCGCGGATGCGGCGTTTCGAGTCGGGGCCATTGCGCTGCTGGAAAGAAGGTGGTGGTGGCGGGTGAGGTTTTCTGGCGCAGTATCTGTTCCTGAACGGCGGTTTTCATCGGGTGTGGCTGTCCCAGTTACCTTCGCCGCAGCCGGATGCGGCATCGAAGCAGGCATTCGGCGAAAAGGTGGCCTGGCTGCTGGCGCGTCTGTGGGGCGATGCGCCGCGCGAGAATTCCCAGTGCAGGTGACGCCCGGCGAGGGTTGTTCGGCGCGGTTCTGGGGTGATGCCGGAGGCTACGCGCAGGGCTGGTGCTGCTGAAGGCCGCGCCACAGCAGGAGGGTCATTCACAGCTGACCTTTGGCTACTGGCCAAAGGGCGCGCAGGATTACAGCTGCCAGGGCCAGCGGGCGGAGGCAGCTGGTAGGGCAATGAATGACGGCAGCAGCGCAGGCATTAGCGCCACCGGCTGTGATGGCTGGCGGTGCGATGGTGTCATGAGGCGTTGGGTCGCAGACGATTGAGCGGGGCTTCGCCCGGTCATTTTTTCCCGTTCCGCCTTCGGGCAGAGCTGCTGAAGAGCCGACGGGTTTCGAGGCGGGATACGGTGAGGCTGCCGCTCCCAGACGCAGCCGGTGTCCAGCGCGATGAGGTCGGGCTGCAGCTTCAGGCCCAGCGAGGACCAGTGGCCGAAGATGAGCCGGCCGGCCGGCGGAGCGGCGGTTAGCCAGGAACCACGGGATCAGCCTCGGCGTTTTTCCGGTGACTCGGTGCATTTGAACTCCATGCGGCCGTCGGTGTGCGGGTAACGCACGCGGGTCAGGCCGTTGACGATGCAGCGCAGGCGGTCGCGTCACCGCGCAGGTCGTCGCCCAGCGGTCGGGTGTGTTGCCGTACACGACGGTCAGGAAAGCCGCCAGTGGGGCCGGCTAGCACCTTTTTCCACTGCGGGGCGAGGTCGCGGGCCTGGTCGTATTCGATTCGGGCAGCAGGCCGGCGTGCGCCATCAGAAGTCGCCTGGCGCAGGGGCCAGGCCGGGTGCCGCAGCCAGTCGATGAGTTCGGCGCCGTCGGGGGCGCGAGGATGGGCTCGAGGGTGTCGCTGGCGCGGGCTGCGGATGCTGGCAACCGCCAGCAGGCAGGTCGGGTTGCCCAGCACGGTACGGGCGCGCAGGCCCAGTTTGCGGATCTCGCGCAGGGTGCCGAGGGTCGGCCGCGGGCTGACGAGGTCGCTGCAGAACCAGAGGGTTTCGGTGGGGCAGGCCGATTTTCCTGAGCAGCTGTTCGAGGGGCTGCGCAGCCCTGCAGGTCTCCGAAGGCCAGTGTCCGTTCCTGTTGCTGGGGGAGGAGATCAGTGCCTGCGTTTTGCGCCCACGGCGGCCGGAGGCTCCGCGTGGCGCCGGGCGGCAGCAGTGGTGGTGCTGCCGTTGCAGCCTTCGTCGCTGGCTCCGCTCGCTCGCTCGTGCAGTCGTCGCTGGTGCCGCCACAGTCTTCGTGGTCGTCTGACCCGCGCTCGGTGCAGGCGGCTTCTTCTGCAGGGTCGTCGGCGCAGGGATTTCGGCAGGGATCTGCACCGCAAGTGCTGGCGTCGAAGCGGCTGCAGTGGCATCCGTCAGGCCGAGAGATCTCTGCCGTGCGGTGGTGGTGTCGTTGCTGACGTCTTGCCGGGTTCTCCGGCGGTGATTTCGCGGGGGCAGCTGTTTCCGTCGTGGAGTTCTGCCGGGGCTGCGGCCCGTGTGCCGGCAGGCGTCCGTGAGGCGCTGTCGTGCTCCGTGCCGTGCGGCCACCTGGGCCAGGCGTCTCAGGCGGGCCAGCAGGTCGTCGTTGTCGGGCAGCAGGGCGGCCAGTCTCTTCCTGCGACTGTACTTCGTCATCCTGACGGCTGGCCAGGAGGCCGCAGCTATCGTGAAGCTGGCGGCTGCCGGTGACAGGGCGGGCGGGCAGGTGGTTTGGCGGCTGCATCCGGCAGTGGGACTGGCCGAGATGCGTCGGTCGGGTTGTTGGCCATGCTGCCGGCCGTGATGCCGGTCGTACTGCTAGGGCCGTGTTGCCGGTGGATGCAGGGCTGGTCGTTGCCGGGTGGCACGTCGTTGCCGGCCATGCTGCCGGCCTGGGCGGCGGCGCTGCAGCGCGGTCATGCTTGGCAGGCGCGCCGCCGGCCAGTGTGGCTGGTGGGGGCGTTCGAGAGGTCTCGCTCCGGCATTTCCGCCAGGAAATCGGCCGGGAATGCTGACAGTCATGGTCTCCGGGCGCTGGCCGAGGTGGATGGCCCCGGCTGCCTCGGGCAATGGCCGGGATGTCTGCCGGTGTCCCGGAGGTTCCGGCAGCGGGTCGAACGGGAGCGTCGGCCGGAAGCCCGCGGTCGTCGATGCCAGGGCGGCTGTACCCGCTGGCCGGGACGGCTGGAACGGTTGTGCCGGTGCCGGCGACGCCGGGGGCGCCTGCGGCCTGTCCTGGCCGTCACGGGGGCCGTTTTGGCGTGACCGGCAGGCCCGCAGCTGTCGCAATGGCTGCACTGTCTCTGCGCCGCCGTTCGCCGCAGCGGCAGCACTGGCTGGCATGGCTGCACCGGGGATGATGACCGGCTGTCTGTCGCTCTGCCGGCTGTGAGGACGCAGCAGTGATTTCCTGCAGGTACCGAGCGCGGGCGGGCGGGATGCTCGCGCCCGGTGCATCGGCGGCAGCTGGGAAATCGCCTGCGGGCTCGCTGCTGTCATCCGGGGTCGGGTTGTGCAGCGGCGCGGGCGGTACTGGCACCCACAGGCCCAGCATCTGGCGCACTTCGGCGTCACCCGACTGCCGCTGATTCCGGCCAGCGGCGCGAGATGTCCCAGCTGGTGCCGGGCGGGTCGATGGGCGGAGACGCGCAGTTTGGGGGTGGGGAGGTGTCTTTTCGTTGTCGGCCAGCAGCTCCTCGAAGATTTCTCGCCCGGGCGCAGGCCGGTGAAGGCGATGGGATCTCGGCCTCGGTGTAGGGACAGGCGCACCATGGTGCGGGCCAGGTCCACGATGCGGATGGCTGGCCCATGTCGAGACATCGAAGGTCTCGCCACCGCGTCCCATCAGGCCGGCCTCTGCACGAGCTGGGTGGCCTCGGGGATGGACTACTGGAACAGCGGGTGATGTCGGGGTGGGTGACGGTGACGGGGCCGCGTGGCGATCTGTTCGCGGAACAGGGATGACGCTGCCGCTGGAGCCCAGCACGTTGCCGAAGCGCACGAGCACCATGGGCAGGGTGGCCATGCTGTGCTGGTACTGCGGGATCATCTCGGCCAGCGTTGGTGGCGCCCATGACGTTGGTGGGTTCCACCGCCTTGTCGCTGGAGATGTAGACGAAGCGTTCGATGTCGAATGAGCGCCACGTCGGCCAGCATGCGGGTGCCGAGGCGTTGTTGCGCACGGCCTGCCAGGCGTTGTTTTCTTCCAGGATGGGGAACGTGCTTGTAGGCGGCGGCGGCAGGACGATGGCCGGCCGGTGGTGCTCGAAGATTTCTTCGAGGCGGCGCGGTCCTGATGTCGCCGACGACGGGGACGACCTTCTGCTGCGGGAAGGTGCGTGCAGGTCTTCGGTGATGCGGTGAGGGCGAATTCGCTCAGCTCGAAGATGATCAGCCGCCCGGCTAAGCGGGCGATCTGGCGGCAGAGTTCGGGCCGATGGAGCCGCCGCCGCCGGTGACCAGCACGGACTTGCCTTCGATCATGTGGCGCAGGCCGCCGGTGTCGAGATGCTGACGGGGTCGCGGCCCGCAGGTCGTCCACGTCCACATAGCGGATCTGCAGACCTGACCCGTCCGCTCATCAGCTCCTGCACGTCGGGGATGACGAGCAGCTTGAGTGCGCGTTCGCACATCTCGGAACGCGCGGCGGCGGGTGGCGTGGTTGGTGGCGCCCACGGCCAGCACGGCGTGCTTGCGTTGCTGTCGCGGGCGATCTGTTCGAGCTGCTCCAGTTGCCCAGGATGCGCACACCGCCCAGCTGGCGGCCGACCTTGTGGGGTTGTCGTCCAGCACGCCGATGACGTACCAGTACGGGTTGCGGTTGAGGTCGTCGATGAGCGAAGGGCGTTGCCTGCGCCCAGCAGGATGACGGGCTGGGGCTCGACGCCCTTGGTGCCCATGGCCTTTTCCTTCCACCAGCGGTAGAGCAGGCGCCCGGTGCACATGAAGAGGATGAGCAGCAGCGGGTCGAGGAAGTAGATGGAGCGGGCACGCCCAGACCGTTGCGCAGCAGCAGCAGCAGGATGGGGATGATGATGCCGACACCCCACCGACAGGGCGATGAGCCGCATGTCGTGGATGGAGGCGTAGCGCCAGATGCCCCTAGTAGAGCCCGAAGTAGACGAACACCCCACCTGCACGGCCAGCGCGACCGGCAGGGTCTGGAACAGGATGATCTGCGTGCGTGGTCCAGCTCGAAGTTCCAGCGCAGCGAGAGGTGAATGCCCAGACAGTGCCGCCACGACGATGTCGTGGCCGATGGCAATGAAGGTCCGGGGATTGACGTTGAACAGTCTCATGTCGGGAAACGGGCTTGGCGCGGCTGGCGGAACAGAGCCGCCGGGTGGGGCGGTACGCATGGCAGAGCCGGTCGGGACGGGAATCAGGTTCTCGCTGGTCCGCCGGCCTGCACCCAGCAGCCAGGCCAGCAGGACGAGTGGCAATATGGGCCAGCAGGACCATGCTCATGCCGGCACCGGGCAGCAGGCGCGCCAGGGCGGCCAGCGGCAGAAGCCAGAAAACATTGATGAGGCAGTATACAAGCGTGACCGGGCGTGACTGCCGAAAACGCCGAGCAAGCCGCTGGTAAAGGTGGCTGCGGTGCGGATCGCCCGGGCGCTGGCCCGACAGGATGCGTCGCATGAGGGTCGCGGTGGCATCGGTGATGAACAGGGCGCCCAGAATGAACCAGCTGGCGGGCGGGACGCCATGGATAATCGGGCCACGCCGTCGGGCGTTGACGGGGCGGGTGAGCTGCTGCTGCGTCTCGCCCAGCCAGACCACTAGCCTCGATGACGGCCAGATGAGGATGATGCTGTTGAGAAACAGGCTGCCGGCGTCGCCCATGAAGATGCGGGCGGGCGCCAGTTCCACATCAGAAAGCCGGCTACGGCCGCCGCCACGATCAGGCTGGCGGTGGAGAATGGGTCGGTCATCAGGCTCGAGATGCAGGCAGGCCAGCAGGCCGTCGGCTGCGAAGAGCTGGCCGGCGGGGCCGTTGGGGAGCAGTGCGGCGGCGGTGTCGGGGACGGTGCCGAGTGCCGACACGAAGCTCAGACTGCGCAGCAGGACGGCACCCAGCAGCATGAAGAGGGCCTGGCTGGCGGCGATGCCGTCGATGCCGTCCATGAAGTTGTAGAGGTTGATCCACCAGACGCCGGCCAGCAGCAGCGCCGTGAAGACCAGTCCTGTCAGCAGCAGGGGAAGGAAACTGTGGCCACTGGCGAAGGCCTGGCCGAGCGGCAGGGACATGCCGGGCATACCCAGCCGCCCCAGCACCTGCCAGAGCTGCTCCACGAGGAACCACAGATTACCGCATGCCGCCAATGAGGACAAAGGCGCTGCCCAGCAGCCAGGCCACCGAAAAAGCTGGAAGCCCAGCCGCAGTTTGATGGAGAGGCTGCGGCGGTCGTCCTGCAGGCCCAGCAGGCCGAGGACGAAGGCCGGGGTGAATCAGGATGACCGCCAGGCCGCCCAGCCCGGAAATGCCCCTGCAGCCAGCCCATGTCCTGGTGCAGCATCAGGGCCCACCAGAGGGGGCCGTGCCCGACGTCCGGCGCGGCCGGCGCCAGCGTGGCAAGCGGATCCGGCGCGTCCAGCAGCCGCAGGGCGAAGGCGGCCAGCTGCCAGCAGCAGCGCGCCGGCCAGGCTGGCCGCCACGATGGCCGCGCCGCCCCCGTGGCGTGATGCGGGTGCGGGAGGAGCGGGCGTGTGCACGTCCTCCAGGCCCCCAGCGCACGGCATGGCGGATGATCAGGCCGGTCCCGGCCCAGAGAGCGCCAGGGTCGCTGCGAGAATCAGCAAAAAGCGTGATGGAGGTCACCTACTTCCTGCGGATGGGGGTGAACACGGGGCAAGCGGGCAGACCGCTTATACTCCCCAGATTATGCGCCCGTCGTGATGGCGCCCCCGTTCATATTGCAAGGATACCGAATACATGATTCTCGTGACAGGCGGTGCCGGTTTCATCGGCTCGAACTTCGTGCTGGACTGGCTGGCTGGCAGTGACGAGCCGGTAGTCAACGTCGACAAGCTCACCCATGCCGGCAACTGGCAGAACTCGCCTCGCTGGACGGCAATCCCCTAACCATCACTTCGAACAGGTCGACATCTGTGACCGCGAGGCCATCGATGCGCTGCTGGCCAAGTACAAACCGCGCGCCATGGTGCACTTTGCGGCCGAAAGCCACGTCGACCGCTCCATCCACGGCCCGGCCGCCTTCGTGCAGACCAACATGGTGGCACCTTCACGCTGCTGGAAGCCGCGCGCCAGCACTGGAACGCCCCTGCCCGCGGGCGAGAAGGACGCCTTCCGCTTCCTGCACGTGTCCACCGACGAGGTGTAGGGCTCGCTGGACGCCTCCGATCCGGCCTTCACCGAAACCACGCCCTACCAGCCCAACAGCCCGCATTCGGCCAGCAGGCCGGTTCGGACCATCTGGTGCGTGCCTACTTCACACGTACGGCATGCCGGTGCTGACCACCAACTGCTCGAACAACTACGGGCCGTATCACTTCCCCGAGAAGCTCATCCCGCTGGTCATCACCAACGCGCTGGCCGGGAAGAACCTGCCCATCTACGGCGATGGCAAGAATGTGCGTGACTGGCTGTTCGTGAAGGATCACTGCAGTGCCATCCGCCGTGTGCTCGAGGTCGGCAAGCCGGGTGAGACCTACAACGTCGGTGGCCACAACGAAAAGACCAACATCGACATCGTCCGCCAGATCTGCAGGCTGCTTGACGAAATGAAAACTGATGCGGCCGGCTCCTACGAGCGGCTGATCACCTTCGTGAAGGACCGTCCCGGTCACGACCGCCGCTACGCCATCGACGCCGCCAAGATCGGCCGCGAGCTGGGCTGGACGCCGGCCGAAACCTTCGAGACCGGGATCCGCAAGACGGTGCGCTGGTACCTCGACAACCAGGACTGGGTGGCCAACGTGCAGTCGGGCGCCTACCGTGACTGGATCGAGCACAACTACCAGGATCGCAAAGGCTGAGGAGAACCATCATGAAAGGCATCATTCTGGCCGGAGGTTCCGGCACCCGGCTGTATCCGGTGACGCAGGCTGTGTCCAAGCAGCTGCTGCCCATCTACGACAAGCCGATGATCTACTACCCGCTGTCGTGCCTGATGCTCTCGGGCATCCGCGACATTCTGATCATCTCCACGCCGCAGGACACGCCGCGCCTCCAGCAGCTGCTGGGCGATGGCAGCCAGTGGGGGCATCCGCTGTCGTATGCCGTGCAGCCCGTCGCCGGACGGCTGGCGCAGGCGTTCATCATCGGCGAGTCGTTCATCGGCAGCGACAGCTGCGCGCTGGTGCTGGGCGACAACATCTTCTACGGCCACGCGCTGGGCGAGGATCTCGCCCAGGCCGGCCGCAACGAGAGCGGTGCCGTGGTGTTTGCTCACCGCGTGCACGACCCCGAGCGCTATGGCGTGGTCGAGTTCGACGAGGCCGGCCGCGCGGTCAGCCTCGAAGAGAAACCGGCCAAACCTCAAGAGCCGCTATGCGGTCACCGGCCTGTACTTCACGACAACCAGGTGGCGGACATCGCCCGCAACCTGAAGCCCTCGGCCAGGGCGAGCTGGAGATCACCGACGTGAACCAGCGCTACCCAGGCCGGCCAGCTCAAGGTCAAGACGATGGGCCGTGGCTATGCCTGGCTGGATACGGGCACGCAGGAGTCGCTGGATCGAGGCGTCGATGTTCGTGCGCACCATCGAGAAGCGCCAGGCCTCAAGATCTGCTGTCCCGAGGAAGTGGCCTTCCGCAAGGGCTACATTTCGGCCGAAGACTGGCCAGACTGGCAGAACCGCTGAAGAAGAGCGGCTATGGCGGCTAGTACCTGCAAACCATCCTGACCGAACGGATTTTCTGAGAACGGGTTACCAGATGAAGCGAATCGATACCGCCCTGCCTGATGTCTTCCTGATCGAGCCGAAGGTGTTCGGCGACAGCCGGGCTACTCTACGAGGCTACAACCAGAAGCGTCTTCGACGAAATGGCCGGCTCCCATGTCGAGTTCGCAGGACAACCAGTCCCGTTCGACAAAGGGCGTGCTGCGTGGCCTGCATTACACAGATCCAGCAGGCGCAGGGCAAGCTGGTCCGTGTGCTGGAAGGCGCCATCTTCGATGTGGCGGTGGATATCCGCCGTGGCTCGCCCACCTTTGGCAAGTCGGCCGGCTTCATCCTGTCGGCCGAGAACAAGCGCATGGCCTGGATTCCGCCCGGCTTTGCCCATGGTTTCCCGTCGCTGGAAGATCGGCACGACGGTGGCCTACAAGGCCAGTGATTTCTACGCACCGGCGCACGAACGCTCGCTGCTGTGGTCCGATCCGGTGCTGGCATCGACCGGCCGCTGGAGCAGGTGGGCGGCGCCAGTGTCGTTCTGGTGTCCGACAAGGACAAGGTAGGGCAAACCATTGGCTGAGGCCGAGGTATACGAATGAAGTTTGTAGTCACAGGCACTACCGGGCAGGTCGGCTGAGCTGATCCGCGCCCCTGCAAACCGCTGGGCGAGGTGGTGCCGGTCTCCGTCGATGAGCTGGATCTCGACCGATGCCGAGGCCACCCGCGCGCTGCTGGATCGCGTGCGTCCCCATGTTGTGATCAACCCCGCGGCCCACACGGCCGTGGACAAGGCCGAAACCGAACAGCGTGAGCTGGCGAAGGTGCTCAACGCCGACGTGCCGGCCACGCTGGCCCAGTGGTGCAAGTCCAATGGTGCACTGCTGGTGCATTACTCCACCGACTACGTGTTCAACGGTGAGGGTACCCGCCCCTGGAAGGAAGACGACACGCCCGCGCCGCTCAACGTCTCACGGCGAAACCAAGCTGGCCGGTGAGCAGGCCATTCAGCAGAGTGGCTGCGCGCACATCATCTTCCGCACCTGCTGGGTATTCGCTGCACTGGCGGCAACTTCCTGAAGACGATGGTGAAGCTGGCGGCCGAGCGCGACCATCTGAAGGTGGTGGTCGACCAGATCGGCGTACCCACGCCGGCCTCGTTCATTGCCGACGTGACGGCCGAGGTCATCCGCCGCCGCAGCTGCGATCCGGAAGCTGGCCGGCTGGTCGGGTATCCTGAACCTGGCACCGTCGGGCGAGACCTCCTGCATGGCTACACCCAGGCGGGTCTGAAGTTGCTCGCACGAGGCCACGCCGGCGCCGGCAGCAACACGGCGGCCCGGCTGCGGCCCGAATGGCAGGTGCATCGCCTGCCCACCATCGAGCCGGTGCCGGCTTCGGAGTTTCCGATGCCGAGCAAACGGCCCAGCAACTCGCGGCTCGACCTCTCGCGCATCGAACAGGTGTGGGGGCTGAACATGCCTGCCTGGGATGTGCTGTTGCAAACGGTACTGCGCGATGCCTCGAGCATCCCGGAAGCAGGCTGATGCGACAAGCGGGGGCGCCTGATTTTGGGCGCCCCGTTTTGGGAGGCTCTGCAAAAGTCCTGCGGCACTTTGACGCTCATGCCCAGGCGATCCAGGGGGCTGTCGTCTGGCGGCAATGGCACGCCTGTTGCCGGCAAACGATGCCTTCTGGCTCATCCCGATCCTGGGGCCAAAGTACGCCGACATGCAGAGCCTTTCGTGATGGTCGCGTAATGTTTCTATATGATCAAAATGTACGGATCAGAACAATGTATGAAAGTGTGTTGTTTTTGGAAAGGTGCAACGCTTTCCTTGCGCTTCATGCGGACCGGATCCGGATAGTTGTGGCAAAGTGTGACGCCCAGCGTCCTCTGTTACGGCGTCGCCTGCGTTTTCAGTGGCTTTCAGTGAGGCGTGCCCGCAGCGCGGGGCCCTCATTACGCCAGCACGTGGAGCCTTCGAAGGTTCGCCGACTCAGTCCGTTTTCATTCTCCCCTTCCACTTCGGCTGGCGCTGATCATGTGCGGAATACGCAGGATACTTTTGAACCCGGGAAACGGCCTCCTCCGAACAGTTGTTACAATGGCGAGCGCCATCGTCAACTGGGGCCGGACGATGCAGGGGCCTGGGTGGATCCGGACACGGGGCTGGGGCTTGCGCATCGGCGGCTGGCCATCATCGACCTGTCGCCGGCAGGGCATCAGCCGATGCAGTCGGCCTCGGGTCGTCTGGTCATCGTTTTCAACGGCGAGATCTACAACCATCAGGCCCTGCGCGAGGAACTGGAGAAGCAGCAGGGCGAAACCGACTGGCAGGGCCATTCCGATACCGAGACCCTGCTGGCGGCCTTCGACGCCTGGGGCGTGGAGCAGACGCCTGCCGCACCATCGGCATGTTTGCACTGGCCCTGTGGAACCGGCACGATCCGCTCGCTCACGCTGGCACGTGACCGTCTGGGCGAGAAGCCGCTGTATTACGGCTGGCAGGGCAGGCGGGCGCGCTGCGTTTCTGTTCGCGTCCGAGCTGAGGCCATGCCGCGAGCATCCGTCCTTCGCGGGCGAGATCGACGGGGGCGGTGTCGTGCTGCTGCGCCACAACTGCGTGCCGGCGCCCTATTCCATTCGCTGGTATTGCAGCTTCTGCCGGGGCATTATCTGACCCTGTCCCCCGCAGGATCTGCAGCACCAGAAGCTGCCGGCTTCCGTGCCGATACTGGTCGCTGGCCGGTGGCGCGCGCCGGTGGCGGCGCCGTAGAAGGCACGGACATCGAGCGATCGCCCAGCTCGACGGGTTGCTGGGCAGCGCCGTGCGCCAGCAGATGATGGCCGATGTGCCGCTGGGTGCCTTCTGTCGGGCGGGATCGATTCGTCGACCATCGTGGGGCTGATGCAGGCGCAGTCATCGCGGCCGGTGAAGACCTTCACCATCGGCTTTTCACGAGGCGGGCTTTCAACGAGGCCGAGCACGCCAAGGCGGTGGCAAGGCATCTGGGCACCGAGCACACCGAGCTGTGTGCGCAGCCCGAGCAGGCGCTGGCGGTCATCCCGGCCTCGTTGCACATGTACGACGAGCTGTTTGCCGACTCATCGCAGATTCCCACCTTCCTGGCGTCGCAGCTGGCCCGCCAGCACGTGACGGTGTCGCTGTCGGGCGATGCGGGCGACGAGCTGTTCTGCGGCTGCAACCGCTACCAGATGACGCAGCAGCTGTGGGGGCGGATCAGTTCGCTGCCGCTGCCGGTGCGCCGCCTGATGGCCAGCATGATGACCACGCTGTCGCCCGGACCAGTGGGATCGCATGGCCAGCCGTCTGCCGGTGATGTCGGGTATGTGAACCTGGGCGAGAAGCTGCACAAGAGCGTGCCGGCGTGATGGACGCCCGCTCGGTGGAAGACCTGTATCGCTTCGTCAGCCACTGGCGCGACCCGGCCTCGATCGTGATCGGCGGGCAGGGAGCCGCCCACGCTGGTGACGGCAACCGTCCGGAGCTGCCGGGCTGGACGGCGTGCAGCAGATGATGGCGCTGGATGCGCTGACCCATCTGCCCGGACGACATTCTGGTGAAGGTGGACCGCGCCTCGATGGCGGTATCGCTGGAGAGCCGGGTGCCGATGCTCTGACCACCGGGTGGCGTGGAGTTTGCCGCGGCTGCCACAGAACCTGAAGCTGCGCGATGGCCAGAGTGCGGGTCTGCTGCGGCAGGTGCTGCGCGCAAGTACGTGCCGCGTGAACTCATCGATGGGCCCAAGCAGGGTTTTGCGGTGCCCATTGCCGCCTGGCTGCGTGCGGGCGGCTGCGCGACTGCCGAGAACCTGCTGGACGAGTCCGCCTGCGCCGGAGTGGCGATTTTTCGAACCGGCGCCGGTACGCCAGAAGTGTGGCTGGAGCACCGTCCGGCAGCGCAACCGCGCAGCACGGCTGTGGGACGCACTGACGCTCCAGGCCTGGGTCGGAGCTGGAGTGACAGGCTCTCGAGGCGTGCTGTCGCAGGCGGTGCCGAGGGACATGCCAGGCAAGGCGGGCAGCCCCTGCCGTGCGTGGTGTCTTGCTGGCAGGCGTTCGGGACCAGCGCCAGAACGCGTGAGCCCATGATCATGCAGTCATCCCGGTGTGGGGCGCTTTGTGCCGGTCGGCGCTGCTCCGGCCGGTTCCGCGGCTGTCGTCGTGCATCCGCCGCAGCCCTTCCTCGAGGGTGACGGGCGGCGTCCAGCCGAACTGCCGGCAGAAGCGCTGGTTGTCGACCGCCAGGGTGCCGGGCCAGGCGCTGCCAGATGCCGGGTTTGCCGATGAGACGGGTCAGGGCCGCCATCAGGCCCGCACGGCGAGCAGCCGTACGAGCCTGCTGGCGGCATCGGCCATGGCGCGAATCAGCGCTGGCGTGGACACGGCCGGGCCATCGCTGAGGTGGTAGAGACCGCCGGCCCGCTCCGGGTGCGCCAGAATCTGCAGGATGGCATCGCACAGGTTGTCGATGCCCAGGAAAGCTGCGGGCGTTGTTCACCTGGCCCAGGGGCAGCGGCGAGGCCGCTGGCACGCCAGTTTCTGCAGGGCGGCAAATTGGCCTTCACGCCCGGGCCGTAGACCAGCGGCGGGCGGATGGTGGTGATGCGCAGGCGCTCGCGTCCGCTGGCCGTGTTTCTGTCCCGGGGGCCGCAAAGGGGCCACGGTGAAGGCGGGCAGGGGGCCGGCAGGGCCAGCAGGCGTCCGCCGTGGTTGATGCTCAGCGCGCAGGTGGCGCTCGGCGGCGAGCTTGGCGTAACCGTAGCAGTCTTCGGGGCGGGGGATCGTCCTCGCGCAGCAGGTGCCCCCGGGTGGACCATTCACCGGCAGCCTTGATCGAGCTGAGAAAGATCATCTGCTTCACGCCGGCTCCGGGCGGCGGCCAGGGCCAGCTGGCGCGGGCCGCGCACGTTGACGCGCCAGAGCTGGCGCTGGCTGTTGCGGTTGGCGTCGAGCGGCACGTGAGCAATGCCGGCCCCATGCACGACGGCCACGGCATCCGGCCAGCAGCGGCTGCCAGTCGGCCCCGGCATCCACGCCCGGGTGACGCACGAGCTGCAGGGCAGGGGCCGTGATTCTGCCGGCCATCCGTCAGGCCAGTTCCGGCGCAGCTGGTCGGGATCGCGGGTGACGGCACGGACGGCATGGCCAGCGTCGAGCAGCTGGCGCACGAGGTGTCGACCGATGAAACCGGCAGCGCCGGTCACGACCACATCCGTGGGAGGGCGGGGGCTTGCTGATCGGGTCTTCCATGGTGGAAGATTGCATATTCTGTGACTGGCGGAGGCGCTCCAAACACGGAGGGGCGGAAGGCCGTTTCACCCGTCTGGCGCAGAATATGTCAGGCTGTGCACGCTTTCGTCTGCCGGTGTGGCAGAGGCAGGGCTTTTACCGGATTTACCGGTTTTTGGCCCTTGCAGCGCTTTTGGCGCATCTTGCAGCTGCTGGCTCCACCTTTTTTCTGCACGTCCGTTTCCAGCATTGCCTGGCTTTTGCGTCGCCCGGCTGTTTCTCTTCCTGTTCGTTGCCTCTTCTCTCGCCGTCCACCGCCTTTCATTCCTGCCTCCGAGGATCCTCCCATGACCCGCGTTTCCCTCCCCCTGCCCAGGCGCCTGCCGTGTCGCCGGCCATCTTCAAGGCGTATGACATCCGCGGCATCGTGGCCACCGCGCTCACCGAAGAGGCGGTATCGGCCATCGGGCTGGCGCTGGGGAGCGCGGGCCCGGGCGGCCGGCATTCGCGAAGTGGTGGTGGGACGCGACGGGCGCCTGTCGGGGCCGGCCCTGGCCTCGGCGCTGGCGGCCGGGCTGTGCGCGGCGGGGTCGATGTGATCGACATCGGCATGGTGCCCACGCCGGTGGTCTACTTTGCCACGGTGCTGACGGGCTGCGGTACCGGGGTGGCGGTGACGGGCAGTCACAACCCGCCCGAATACAACGGGCTGAAGATGATGCTGGCGGCGGCACGCTGCACGGCGACGACATCCGCGACCTGGCCGCCAGCATTGCCGATCCGGCACGCTATGCGACGCTGTTTGCGCCCACGCCCGGCCAGCTGCGCACGCGGGACGTGGTGCCCGACTCACATCCAGCGCATTGCCGGCGAGGTGAAGCTGGCCCGTCCCGCTGAAGGTGGTGGTGGATGCCGGCAACGGCGTGGCGGGTGCGGTGGCGCCGCAGCTGCTGCGTGCGCTGGGCGTGACGGATCTGGTCGAGCTGTACTGCGAGGTGGACGGGCACTTTCAACCATCACCCGGATCCGGCTCACCCGAAAACCTGCAGGACCTGATCCGCGCCGTGCAGGCCCATGGGGCCGACGTGGGGCCCGGCCTTCGACGGCAGACGGCGACCGGCTGTGTGGTGACCCCCAGTGGGCAGATGATCTTCCTCGACCGGCAGCTGATGCTCTATGCCGCCGATGTGCTGGAACAGCATCCGGGGCGACCATCATCTACGACGTGAAGCGCACCCGCAATCTGGCGCCCTGACTCGCGAGCGTGGTGGCGAGCCACCGATGTGGCGCACCGGCCATCGCCGGTCAAGGCCAAAATGAAGGAAACCGGTGCCAGACTGGCTGGCGAGATGAGCAGGGCACATCTTCTTCAACGACCGCTGGTATGGCTTCGACGATGGCCTCTATACGGCGCGCGGCTGCTGGAGATTCTGGCGCGCGTGGACGACCCGGTCGTGCTGGAGGCGCCGCCCGATGCCGCCAGCACGCCCGAGCTGAACATCGCCCTGGGTGAGGGCGAGAACGCCGGCGTCATCGAGGCGCTGCGCCAGCACGGTACGTTTGACGGCGCAACGGATATCATCACGATTGACGGTTTGCGGGTCGAATATCCGACGGATTCGGTCTGGTCCGCGCGTCCAACACCACCCCGGTGCTGGTGCTGCGCTTCGAGGCCGATACGCCGGCGGCGCTGGCCCGCATCCAGCAGAGAGCATCAGGGCCGCACTGCTGGCCGTGCGCCCCGGGCTGGCAGGTGCCGTTCTGGAGTCCCGTCCGTCCTCCTCCCGGCTTCTTCCCTCCCTGCACGTCTCCGCCCCCGTGTCTGCCATGCCTCCCTCCCGATGCTCGTTCCGGACCGTCGCGCCCTCTGGCTGTGGCTAGCTGGGGCTGGCGGCTGGCCACGCCGCTGCTGGGTGCTGTTCGTTTCTACCGCAGTCTGGCGCAGCCCGAGTACCGCCAGCATTGGGGCGAGCGCTGGGGCTTCTGGCCGGCCGAGCGCAGTACGGCCGACATCGACTTACCTGGCACGCCGGCCGGGTGCGGCCGCTGTGGGTGCACGCAGTGTCGGTGGGCGAAACGGTGGCATGTTGCCGCTGCTGCGCCAGTGCGCGGCGGCGTGGCCGGATGTGCCCATCCTGCTCACCCATGCCACGCCCACGGGCGAGCCACCGGACAGGAGCGCCTGAAGCGATCTGACCGCGGCTGGCGCAGAGCTATCTGCCCTACGACACACCGGGGCGGTCGACGTTTCGACGCACTGGAACCCGGCCATCGGTCTGATCATGGAAACCGAGGTCTGCCCAATCTGGTGGCAGGCCAAACCGGCACGATGTGCCGCTGGTGTCGGTCAATGCACGGCTGTCACCGCGCTTCGCTGGCCCGCGGACAGCGCTTCGAGTCGCTGATCCGGCCGGCCGTGGCGGGTTCTCGATGATCATCGCCCAGACGCAGGACGATGCCGAACGCATTGCCCTGCTGGGCAAGCGTCCGAGGCCGTGACCGGCAACCTCAAGTTCGACCAGCCGGCGGATTTCGTCGCTGCAGGCACGGGGGCAGGGCTGGCGCAAGCGGCTGGCACCGGCCGGTCGTGCTGGCGGCCAGCACCCGGGAGGGCGAAGAGGCGCTCATTCTGGAGAGCTGGCGCGAGGTACTGCTGCACCGCCATCCCCGTCTGGCGGGGAGGACGATCTGCTTCCACTGCTGATTGTCGTCCTGCGGCATCCCAACCGCTTCGAGGCCGTGGCGCGGCTGATCGAGGCGCTATACCGGCGGGCGCTGCTGACCCGTCGCGCCATTCGACGATCCGCAGACCGGATTTCAGCGCCAGTGGTGTCCTGCTGGGCGATCTGGATGGGCGAGATGCAGGCTCATATGCCGCCGCCGATGTGCGGTGATGGGCGGTTCGCTGCCGCCTCGGCTTACAGAGACCTGATCGAGGCCAACGCCGCCGGCTGTCCGGTGGTGCTGGGGCCGTCGGTGTACAACTTCCAGCAGGCTGCCGAGGCGTCCATCCTGTTCAGCGCCTCCATCCGGGTGGAAAACCCGCGCGAGGCCATTCCCGTCGCCTCGATCTGGCGCGACAGTCAGCGGCGCGGTGCCATGTCCGAGGCCGGGGTGGCGTTGCGCAGGCGCACCGGGGCGCCCTCGAACGGACTCTGGAGGCGCTGGCCTGCTGGAACGCACGCTGGGCGTCGGCCGTGCCGCTGGTGAATACCACGCCGCCGCCTCGCCCGGCTGGATGCGGGCTGATCCGCGACCGATGCGGTCTGCACCATACGTGCCAGTTGGCCTTGACGGCTGTCATCCGCGCCATCGACGGCTACGTCGGGGCTGCGTGCAGCGCAGCGTCCTGTTGCGCGGTCTGCCCGCAGGTTCAGGGTGCAGGCAAGCAGGGGCCTGGTGACGCGCGCCCGGCCTCCCGCCCGCACCTGCAGCTGACGGTCCACGGCCTCGATAAAGTCGGCGTCGCTCAGGCCGCCGATGGCAGCCTTGAGCCGCAGCTGGTTGAGCAGCACCGCGTAGCGGGTGGCCGCCGATTCTGCCGTGCCTCGAAACAGCTGCTGCGCACTCAGCACGTCAACATTGATCCGTACCCGGCCTGATAACCGGTGTTGTTCGATTCCAGCGCCAGCTGGCTGGAGCACGGCGGCCTGCAGGGCTTCGGCCTGCTGCAGGCCGCTCTGCAGGGCGAGGTAGGTGTCGCGCGCCTGCTGGGCAGCGCCCCGGCGGGCCGCTTCGAGCTGGCTCGCGTTTTCCCAGGTGGCTGCCTGTGCGCGCCCAGGGGCCTCGGTGCTGCCACCGGCACAGCGGCACCTGACCTGCAGCATGGCCGAGACATCGCGGCTGCGCTGGATGGGCGTATCCACGGTGAGATTGGTCTGGCCGTGCTGGGTGGCGGCCTGCGAGACGATTCCCACGGAGGGGTAGTGGGCGGCTTTGGCGGCATCCAGGCCGCGCCGGGCGGCTTTCCATCCCCAGTTCGGCCTGCTGACCAGAAAGCTGCGGGTGCGGGCCTGGGCCTTCCCACCACGCCTGCGGCTCCGGTGGTACCGGACGCAGGGGCATTGCTGAGGGGGTTCAGATGGGTGCCGGCAGCCCGGTGAGCTGGGTGGCTGGCCTGACGGCTGATCAGGGTATTGCGCCGCCGCCAGCTGGGCGCGTCTAGGTCGAGCTGTGCCTGGGCCCCGCTGGTCGGTGATGGCGTTGCCGGTCGCATAGCTCTCGCGGGCGGCCTCGAACTGTTCCTGGATGGCGGCGCCCTGCGCCTCGGCCACGGCCACGGCATCCTGCGCCTGCAGCACCGCAAAAATAACTGGAGGCCACCTGGTGGCCAGTGCTGCAGTGACGCGCCAGCTGGCTGAAGGCCAGCCGTTCGCCCACCTCGGCCTGGCTCACGCGGGCGCGTTCCTGGGCAGGTACAGCGGGAATGCTCAGCACCAGCCCGCCAGCTGGTTGTGGTAGCTGCCCGGCGCCTTCATGTTGGTGTGCAGTCGGCCTTTGCCGGCCGTCGCCACGGCAGCCACCGAGGGCGCAGCACGCCGCGCGCCGCCGGCGCAAGCTCGCGGACGTGTCGACCTGCTGCCCGGGCCGCCTGCAGCGATGGATCGTGCAGCCTCGAAGGCCTCCTCAGCCCGGGGCAGGGGCAGGCGCCAGGGCGGCGACAGCAGGCCGAGCGTCAGGCCAGGCGCAGGGGACCCCTGCGGGAGCGCGCGGGCAGGAGGTGCGTTTCATGGCTCAGTACCGTGTCGCGCCCGGTTCCTGGCGGAGCGCCCACGCGTCGATGCCGCCGACGTCGTACACCTGTTCGAACCGTGGTGCATGAGAAAACGCATAGCGCAGGCTGCGCATGCCATGATGGCAGATGCAGACCACCGGCTGGCCGGGGTCCGCCCGGCCGATCAGGGCCGGCAGCTCGGCCAGCGGCACATTGTGCGCGTCCGGCAGCAGACGTGCTCGTATTCCACTTCACGCACGTCCAGCAGCAGGGTGGCTGGCGTTGCGGATCGGCCAGCCATGCGGCCAGCTGGGCGGGCGTGAGGCGGTTCACCGGTCAGAAATGGAAGTGGTTGACGGTGGGAAGCCTTCAGGGGCAGGGGCCATCGTCTCGAAAGATGTTGAGCGGCGCAATGCCTCGGCCGTGCGGGTGTAGACGCGGGCTCCATCACCGGCGCCTCGCCGATGAAGCAGAACAGCCGCCCGCCCGGGTTGAGGCGCGCGAGGAAGTCGCCCGGTTCCACCACCACCGCTCCCGACAGGATGATCACATCCCAGCGGGCATCGGTCGCCTTCAGGGCCCGTGGCCGTCACCGGCATGCAGATCGAGGCCATCGTCCAGGCCGGTGCCGGGCCAGATTGGCGGCGGCAAAGGCCGCCAGTTCGGGATCGATCTCCCAGCTCTGATCAGCCGGCTGGTGCGACACCAGCGCGGTGCCGTAGCTCGAGCGTGCTGCGCACTTCGAGCACGGTCTGTGGGGCTGGATCTGCAGGGCTGCAGCATGCGGGCATCCACCCGCGGAGGCAGGATGACCCGCCTCGAGGGCCGGGGCCGACGTTGAGCGGCACCTCGGTGTCGGCAGGCCATCCGCGCCAGGACCGCGGGACGAATTCTTCCGCAGTACCTTGCCCAGGATGTCGAGCACCTGGCGTCGATTGACCCGCCAGGGGCGGATCTGCTGTTCGATCATGTTGAAGCGGGCTTGCTCGAGGTCTGCGTGGCGCTGCGCTCAGGTTGGCTGGGTCGGGGTTGGCTGGGGCTGGGCTGGCCGGGAATGCCCGGTCGGCCGCTGATGCCTGGGGCGGTCGTATTGGAAAGCTCCCGACGCAGGGGTATGTCCTGCGGTGCAGAGCATGTTCCCTCGATGCAGGGGTATGTTCCTCGTGATGCAGGCGTGTGCCCCTGCAGGCCGAGGGCGGGATGGTGTGCCCCGAGGGCCAGAGAATCGTACCGGCCGCAGCGGCGGCAGAGGCACTGGTTGCCGCAGGGCTGGCAACCCCTGTCATCACTGGCTGTTCGGGGCTGGCCGGGCCTGCACCATGTGCAGGGGAGCGCCGGGTTGACAGCGGGGCCAGGCGGGATCGTATCACCGGCCGATGCGGATGACCCGGGCAGGCTGGGTGCCGGGCAGTGCGCAGCAGCGACAGGATCAGTGCAACGTGATGATGGATGAACTCGGCACCGCACGGCACGAGCTGGGTACGCCGCACTGCGTCACGGAGTGCGCCCAGATCAGCTTCGCGACCAGGGGGACATCACCAGATGGGCGGCCACGTCCATCTCGCAGGGCTGGCGGAACTCCTGGCGTTCCACGCCGCGCTGGATCAGCTGGCGAATGACGCCATGGTCGATGCTGGCCACTTTCTCGTGGAAGCGCGCGATTTTCGGGAAGTTGCTGGCTTCGCGATGATCAGCTGATGATGCCGCCGATATGCGGCTGAAGCAGTGCCAGCCAGTCGGTGAGCACGTTGCGTGAGCAGCTCTTCGCTGCTGCCGGTGGCCTGCTCGATGCGCTGCCGGAACTGCTCGATGACCGGCACGATGTTGACCCGCACCACGCCCTTGAAGAGATCTTCCTTGCCGGCGTAATAGAGATAGAGGGTACCCTTGATATGCACCGGCACGCGCCGCCACGCTCGTCGAGGCGGGCGGCCGCGTAACCCCGGGCCACGAAAAACTTCCAGCGCGGCATCCAGCAGTTCGCCGCCGGTGCTCCTTGCGGCGCTCCCAGGCACGTGCGTTTGCACTTTTTCTGCGGTCTGGGGGACGTGTTCACCATATGTATTAATGACCAAATGGTCATTTAATATCGCCTCCGACTATGTCCGTCAATTATGCACCTGTCAAAAGTGCTGAAATTTGCGGCAAATCAGGGAAGTGGTAACCGACGCTTCTGGCGCATCCCGGATCCTGGGCTCAAAAGTGCTCGCGGTAGACTTTTGCAGGGGGCCCGGCTGACCTGGCGATACGCTGGCCATTTGCGATCCGGCGGGCGCAACCCGGGCGCGACACCGGCCCCTGCCTCCGGTTCGGTACGCGGGCAGGGTCAGGCAGGGGAGGACAGCGCTTTCTTCGGGCTTCCTTGCCGCCTTTCCGTGCTCCAGGCGCTCCCGCCGCAGCGCTCCACCAGGCGTCGAGCGGCGGAACAGCCAGCCACCGCGGCGCTGGGACGCCGGTGCGCACATAGTCCACCGCCAGAGGGTCTTCGAGGAAGTTCAGCTGCAGGCGCTGGGCGCTTTCAGTGCCCCATGAAGAGCAGCCGGTCACCTGGCTTCAGCTCGGTGGACGGCGCGGGCAGCAGCACTGCCTGGCCGCGGCGCACCAGCATCACCGCCAGCCGGCAGCCGGGGTCTCGTAGTGGCGCGGATCGCGCAGGATCTGCTCGATGGTCAGCGCACGCCGCCGCGGTTGCGAAAGAATGCGTTGAACAGCCCCGGCTGGGTCGGGTCGCGTGAAAGGCCCAGTTGCGGGGCGAGGCGTTGCCCACGGTGGCCATGCGATGTGCTCGATCACCTGCTGGCGGCCGTATTGCCGCGCTGGCGCACCAGCGCGATGAAATCGCCCAGCATCGGCGTTTTGAGCGTTCGCAGGATCTCGCGCACCACCAGCTGCGACTCGTACCACCCGCAGGTTGGCGCGGGCCGCATCGATCAGCAGCCGGTCGGCCGACTGGTTCTGGCGGATGATCACGAAGATGTCCGGATTCAGCCGTCGCGCAATGGTGGTGACGCTCAGGTTGATGGTGTCGTTGTCGGTGCCGGCCACCAGCACACGGCCCGTGCCACACCGGCTGCCTTGAGCGATCCTTCGGAGTTGTCGCCACGCAACAATCGTGCCTCGCCGGCCAGCGCCCGGTCGGGGTCGATGGCCTTCCACCCCACCCGCGATTCGTCCAGCGTGGCCGAGATGGTCTGGCCAAAGCGCCCGTAGCCCACCAGCACCCATTTGCCCTTGGGCAGGTTGATCCGCGTGGGAATGGGCGTGCTGGGGCGGCCGTCACCCAGTCCTCCAGTCGCAGCACCGGTGCGGCAATGTCCAGCGACAGGTTGCGGCCAGCACCCGGAAGGCTGATGGCGTGCACATCCCCAAACGCATGCAGGGTTGCGGCGCCTCGGCGTCCGATACCGGGCGATGACGGCGGGATGTCGTCGCGCAGCAGCTTCGGCGCCGATGGCAATGGTCTGCTGGCCCGCTCGTCGCTGGTCAGGGCGATCACGCCGCGGCAGATGCGGCGGTGGATGCCGCATCCTTCCAGCGAGCCGGGTGTACCGCATCGGCCTCCAGAATCAGTGGCGGGCTCAGGAACTCGTTCAGTGCAAAGCGGGTGGCGCGTTCGTCACTGATCTCCACCACCACCAGCCGGTGCCCCAGCTGGTCCAGCGCCTGCCAGGGCCAGTGCACTGCGGCCGGCCCCGCAGATCACGAAGAAGGGCCTCGGACAGCCGCTTCACCTGCCAGCGGAACACATTGCGCGCCACCGTGCGGCGGAAGGTGCGGTCGGTGGTCATGGCAAACACCGGAACCCACCGCGTAGGTCCAGGCCATCACCGACATGTAGATGGTGATGATCAGCCACGCCCGCTGCTGGTCGGAAAACGGAAGGGCAGCTCGCCAAAACCGATGGTCGGCGGTGAGCTCATCACGTAGGTGGCGTGAAAAACCCCATCCGCCACGGATTGCCGTCCGGATCGACGCCGGGGGCGATGGCCAGCCCGAAGATCGAGATGGCATAGACCGCGATCGAGGATGATCAGCGCACCCGCAGGCGCCGCAGGACATGCAGATGACGTCGATCATGGCGGGTCGATTCGTGAAGCAGGCAGCGGGCTCAGCGTGTTCGCCGCAGTGTCCGCCGGATCAGCAGGCACACCGACACCAGATTGGCGATCAGCGCCCCGCCCGACGGCGACACGATGATGCTGACGGTGTGCCCGTCCAGCGGCGCGCCGGCGAACTGCTCCACCCACATCCAGACCAGCGAGGCGAACAGCAGTTGCGTGGTGGCCACCAGACTGGTGGCCAGGTGCGTGGCGCCCATCTGCGTACGGTCGCCGGAACGGAGTGATCAGCGTGATCAGGGTTGATGACCACGGCGATGAACAGCTCGGCCGGATGGTGGAAAATCTGCCTGGTCGATCTCACCCAGAAAGGAAACCGAAGTTCAGGGTGCAGGCCAGGATCGTGAAGAACGCAAGACGACCTTTTCCAGATTCATACCGGGGACGTGGCGATGAAAGTCAGACAGGGGGACGGACAGGTCCGCCGGACGCTTCGGCTTCCTCCACGGAGCCGCGCCTTCTGTATGTTACGTCAGTGTGCCGCGAAGGTGAAACCCGAAGCCGGCATTCATGCGTTCTGGTGATGCATGGGATGTGCTGTCCCCACGTGTGCGCCGTTCAATACCCCCTGCTGCCGGTGTGTGCAGGGGGCCAGCATTCATCCGGCAGCCTGTCTGCCTGTCCGGGCGAGGTGGCTTCGGCTTGATAATGAATCTCTTCAACCTTGGGCAGGCAGTTCGCCATGCACGGCCGGGTCCGGCATCGGGCAAACGCTCCCAGATCCAGCCGGCGTCCAGTGTGCTCGACCGGCTGCTGGTGGCTGATGCCCCACCACCAGCGTGTCGGGCAGTTCGCGGCGCAGCATCTGCATCAGCCTCGGCCGAGATGTCGTCGAGCTGGTTGGTGGCCCTGTCGAGGAACAGCACTGCTGGCCGGCGCAGCGACCGGCACAGGCTCAGCCGCTGCTGCTCGCCTCCGCGCGGATGCGGTTCCACTCCCGCTCCTCGTCCGGCGGTACACCCCCAAGCCGCTCCAGACCGGTCAGGTCCAGCAGCCGCTGCAGCGTGGCATCGTCGGGCAGCGTGCCGCCGGGATAGGCCATGGTCTCCCGCAGACTGCCCAGCGGCAGGGTGGGGCGCTGCGGCAGGAAAAGGCTGCCCGAGCCACCCGAAATGCCCTGCATGCCAGGCCACAGCTCAGCCAGCGTGCGCAGCAGCGTGGACTTGCCCACCCCGCTGCGGCACATCGACCAGCAGCCATTCCGATGGCTGCACGCTGAAGTGCACGCCCCGTGCCAGCAGCCGTCCTCGGCCGTGTGCAGGGCCAGCCCCGCCACGTCGATCAGGGGCATCTGCGCCCCATCATCTGCCCCTGCCGGTTTCTGGCCATCGACCGCCGCCATTGCTTCCTGAAAACGTCCCAGACGTTCCACCACGGCCGCCCATTCCATGATGCGCTTGTAATAGTCCATGAACCAGCCAAAAGCCGTCCTGCACGCTGGAAAAACGCCGTACCTGCTCGCATCATGCCGCCGAAGCTCGCGGTTTTTGCCAGATAGATCGGCAGCGTGGCCACCACCGGGATGAAGAAGCTCACCCGCAGATAGGCCGTGGAAACACCTCCAGCTTTGAACTCGCGCGTGATCAGCTCGCGCCAGTTGTCGCGGATGCGGCCGAAGCGTTCGTGCAGCCGTTCCTTCTCGGCCTGCTCGCCGCGGTACAGCGCACCCTGCTCGGCATGGTCGCGGATGCAGCAGCGTGGCACGATAATCGGCCTCGCGGTGCTGGCGCTCCACGTTCAGCGGCTGCAGCCAGCGCCCGATGATGTGCGTCACCAGCGTGCAGGCCAGCGACCAGATCAGCGCAATCCACACCAGATAGCCGTGAATGGTCCAGCTTCTGCCGCACAGCTCGAAGGTCTGCACCGACAGCTGCCACAGCACCACGACGAACGCCCCCAGCTGGTGGCGTTCTGGATGAAGGCCTTGAACAGGTCGATGCTCTTTTTCCGAGAGTACCAGGATGTCCTCCGCTAAATCCGCTGGTCCGGGTTGTCCGGCTCGCCCGTGATCTGCAGGCGACAGTGGCGGCCGTCGTCCAGCCAGCGCGCTTCGAAATCGCCCGTCAGTGCGCGCGCCAGCGAAGCAGCACGCGTCTTGCGCAGCCAGCCGCCCACCGCGGCCAGAAAGGTGATCATCGCGATGAACACCAGAAACTCGCCGATCGGTGCCGGCAGTGCCGGACTGTCGAAGGCGGCGCAGCGCATCGTAGAAGCCCTTGTTCGGGCATTGATCAGCACGAACACCCGCACCAGTCCCAGCGTGCAGCCGATCATCGCGGCCAGCAGCACCCATTCCGCGCCATTGCCCCGCACGGAACCAGAACGGACCGGCCAGCGCCAGAAAAACGTCGTATCGTCAGCATGAAGGCGAAGCCTTTGCTCAGCCCCAGAAGTGATGCAGCGGGCCACCGCCATGCCCCACCTGCAGGGCATCGGCACTGACCAGGGCGCCGGTCAGATAGGCCCTGGCCTGTCGCACGGCCATTTCCAGATGCAGGGGCATCGGGTATTCATCGCTGTGGTGCGGGCAGCTGTCGCCCGTGCTTGCCTGGGTTGCAGAGAGCGGCGCTCGGCAGTGCCCGTGGCTATGCCATTGCGCGCGTCGCTGCGGCGTGGTCTGTGGCCGTTGTGCCGCCCGCGAACGTGCCCTGCTTCGCCACTGGCCGTTGCGTCATCCGCGGGGTGGATTCTGCTGCCTGTGCAGCCGCGCCCACAGCGCCGCAATGGCCGACGACAGCGTGCAGCCGGTGCCGTGCCCATGCCGGGTTTTCGATGCGGGCGAGGCCAGCCGCACCTACACCGGCTGGTGTACCGAGCAGGTCTACGGCTCGCGGCCGTCCAGATGGCCGCCCTTGAGCAGCACGTACTCACGCCCAGCGCATGCAGCGCAGGCACGCCCGCATGCCGGCCTCGTCCACGGGGGCGGGCTGGCCCAGCAGACGGCCAGCCTCGCGCAGGTTGGGGGTGAGCAGCGTCACCCGGGGCAGCAGCAGCCGGCGAATGTCGTCCAGCTGGCTTTCATTCATCAGCGCCCCTTTCGTGCTGGCGGCCATCACTGGGTCGAATACCACGAGGAGGCCGGATACGCGCCAGCCGTCGGCGATCACCGCCGCGATCTCTCGCATCCGCCACCATGCCGATCTTTCACTGCGTCCACGCGGACATCGTCGAACACCGCGTCCATCTGGGCCGCCACCAGCGCCGGCGGCTGGGCGGCCACCTGCGTCACCGCCCGCTGTTCTGAGCCACGATGGCCGTGACCACTGCCATGCCGTAGGGTGCCCAGCGCTGAAGGTCTTCAGGTCGGCCTGGATGCCGGCGCCCCCGTGGATCGGTACCGGCAATGCCTCAGGATGTTCGGGATGCGGGCGGGCATGGGAGGCAGGGCAGGGCGCCCGGAAGGGAGGATGCACGGATGCACGATGCGCACCATCCGTCATGATCGCAGAAGTCATTGCGCAGGCATAGCCAGGGCATCACGGATTCCGTATGGCGCATGCGGGGGACACAATGCACGCACGGTGTGTCACCAGATGATAGGATGATGCCTCGTGGCTTTTTGGCCAGAACGGCCGCTCCTGGAGTATCTGCCATGACACTCATCGCACCGGGCCCCACCCCTGGGCCGCCCCGGCCCGCTCTCCGAACCACCTGCCCGCACCATTCCCCAACGTGCTCACCGTAGCGGGCGTGGATCCAGCGGGGGCGCCGGCGTGCTGGCTGATGTCAAGACCTTTCTCCGCCTCGGCGCCTATGGCTGCGCCGTCATCTGCGCGCTTACTGCACAGAACACCCGTCATGTCACCGGCATCGAGGGGGTATCGTCCGACTTCATCCGTCTCCAGATCGACACCTGTTCGATGACGTGCGCATCGACGCGCTGCTGGGCATGCTCGGCACCGCCACCATCGCCCGCACCGTGGCCGACTGCGCTCGGCCTGCGCCTGACGGCGCGGCACGCTGCCCACGCTGGTGGTCGATCCCGTCATGGTCTTCCAAGCGGGTGGCGACGTGCTGCTCACCTCCGACGCCATCCACATGCTGCGCGAGCCGTGCTGCCGCTGGCCACCGTCATCACACCCAACCTGCCTGAGGCCGCACGCTGCTGGGCCAGAGCGCGCCCACCAGCGTGCCCGACATGTACCGGCGGCCGAACGCCTCGCGCCGGCTGATGCCCGACCGCGGCATGCGCTGGGTGCTGCCTAGGGCGGCCACATGCCCGGTGACCCCGTGGACCTGCTGTTCGACGGCGAGCGGATCGATCGAACTCACCAGCCCGCGCATCGATACCCCCAACGTGCACGGCACCGGCTGCACCCCTGTCGGCGGCACTGGCCGCCCCCAGCTCCGCAGTCGCCCGACGTGCCGGCTGCCACCGTGCCGCCCGCGACTACCTGGCAGGGTGCGCTGTCGGCCTCCGGCGAGCTGCAAGTGGGGCGCCGGGTCGATGGCCGCGGTCATGGGCCGGTGCATCACTTCCATGCCCCTGTGGGTGCAGGGCACGGCGGACGTGAGTCGGCGTTACCTGCGCCTTCCCCTGCCTGTTGCAATCTGCAGAAGCTGCAAACCGATGACATCGGCAGCGGGAGGATTTTGCGTTTTCTTTTCTTCAGCCGCGTTAATATCCAGCCCCATGGAATTTCTCTACACACCCCGCTCATGGTCAAGGCCATCATCCTCGGCATCGTCGAGGGCCTGACCGAATTTCTCCCCATCTCCAGCACTCGGCCACCTTATCCTGGCCGGTCTCCTGCTGGGCTGGAACGACGACAAGGCGCAGGGTCTTCGACATCGCCATCCAGACCGGCGCCATCCTCGCCGTCATCTGGTACTACCGCGTGCGCATCGGCAAGGTGCTGGCCGGCCTGTTCACCGACCGCGTCCAGCAGCGCTTCGCGCTCAACGTCATCATCGGCTTTCCTGCCGGCGGCCGTCTCGGCGTGCTGTTCAGCAAGGCCATCAAGGCGCACCTGTTCGGCCCCTGTGCCGGTGGCCATCGCCCTGGTGGTCTGGGTGGCTTCATCATCTTCTGGGTCGAAAAGCGGCAGGAGTCCATCAGCCGCGCGTCACCGCATCGACAGCCTCGCCCGCGCTGGATGCCTCCAGCTCGGCCTGGCCCAGTGCTGCGCCCTCATCCCCGGCACCAGCCGTTCCGGCTCCACCATCATCGGCGGCATGCTGTTCGGCCTGTCACGGCAGGTAGCCACCGAGTTCTCGTTCTACCTGGCCATCCCCACGCTCATCGGCGCCAGCGTGTACGACACCTGGAAAGCGCTCGCGACCTGCTGGGCGCCGACGACATCTCGCTGTCTCGTCGGCTCCGTCGTCGCCTTTTTCTCGGCACTGGCCTGCGTCACTGGCTGATCCGCTTCGTGGCACAGCAACGGCTTCCGCCTGTTCGCCTGGTACCGTGTGGTGTTCGGTCTGGTCATCCTGGCCACTCGCGTACACCGGCGTCATCAACTGGCCAACGCAGGCTGATGATCACACGGGGATGCAGCGGAACGGGCATCCCTCATCCTCGGGGAGCACGCACCGCGGGCCAGGTGGCGCGCGGGCGCATGAGCAGGCATTCCATCCTCTGGGGAGCACGTACCGTGACTCGAATCCGTGACCGCCAGCCGGCGTGGTTGGCTGATTCTGGCCGCCGGCCTCGTCCTGTTCTTCCTGCTGGTGCGCGCGCTGCCCTTGCCCCGGTGGAAAACCGCGGTCTGGCCCCTGCTGGCGTTCGTGGCCGTGCGTGCGACCGAGGCGTTCAGCATCACCGTCACCTCGCTGCTGATCCCGGTGTTCGCCATCGGCCTGGGCGTGCTCGACCCGGTCCGCCTTCCTGCCCTTTGCCGAACCCGCCATCTTCCTGTTTCTGGGTGGCTTTGGCGCGTGGCCGTGCTGCACATCCAGAAGCTCGACTCTCTGGATGGCCGGCCATGCCATCCGCCTCGCCGGGGCAGCCTGAAACTCACCGTGCTGCTGCCTCGTTTGCCGTCACGGCCTTCATCTCGCTGTTTGCCAACAACACGGCCGTGGCTGCCATGATGCTGCCGGTTGCGCAGAGCATGCTCAGCCAGGCCGACGCGAAGTCCCATCGCAAGCTCCATGCCTTCGTGCTGCTGGGCGTGGCCTTCAGCGCCAGCGTTGGCGGTATCGGCACCTGGTGGGCAGCACCCCCAATGCACTGCTGGCCATCCTGACCGACCTGCGCTTTGCCGACTGGTTGACGTTCGGCATGCCCGTGGTCCTGCTGCTGATGCCGGGCCATGGTGTTGTCGCTGTGGTCGTGCTGCGCCGACTTCAACGTGCCCCTTCCGGGTGGATATCGAGCCTGTCCCGCTGACGGGACAGCGTGTCTTCACCCTCATCGTCTTCGTGCTTGTTGCCTTGCTGCTGGTGCTCGGCAGGCAGGTGGGAGGTACCCCCGCAGCAGCTGCTGGGCTGCCAGTCCCATCCGGAACCTCGATGCCGTCCTGGCCGTGCTGGCGGTGGTCGTGCTGTGCGTGGGCGGTGCCGCCAGCTGGAAACAGATCCAGCAGCACACCGAGCGGGGCGTGCTGTTGCCTTTTGGTGGGCGCTCGTGCTGGCCATCGTCGTGGAGGACACCGGTGCCGGCAACATCCTGGCCAATGCCTTGCGTGCGGGCCATGGGCCAGCCGCATCTGGTGACTTTCCTGCCCCTGCTGGCGGCAGGCGTGCTGCTGTCACCGAATTCACCTCCAACACCGCCACGGCCGCGCGTGCTGATGCCTATTTTCATGCCGGTCGCGCATGCCCTGCGGCCGCGCCGAGGTGGCTCTGGCTGCCATCATCGCCTGTGGTGCCTCCTGCGCCTTCCTGCTGCCCATCGCCACCCCGCCCAACGCCATTGCCTGCGATCCGGCCGCATCCGCCTCGGTGAAATAGTTCCGCGCCGGGCTGCTGCTGAACATCGCGGCTACCTTCATCATTGGCCCGCTGGCGTACTTCTGGTGGGTTCACGGTAGCCGGTCACGCACAAGCAGGATTTGCGGGCAGGCTGGGGTTCACGGCGGTCGGGATTCATGGGCGCCAGCTGGAGCCGTGGCAGACGGGATGGGGTCATGGTCAGCTGAGGATGCACGCCGGTGCATCCGCTGCAATCACTGGTACGATCTGAAAGCTTTCTCCTCCACTCATCCTCGCGAGGTTTCACGCCATGCAATTCCCCAATCACGAAGGCAAGAAAGTGCCTTCACGTCGTCTTCCACACCCGCCAGGGCGATGCCTGGGTGGACGTTTCCACCGATGAACTCTTTGCCGGCAAGAAGGTCGTCGTCTTCTCGCTGCCGGGCGCCTTCACGCCCACCTGCTCGTCCCACCCACCTGCCGCGCTACAACGAGCTGTATCCGGTGTTCAAAAGCCTCGGGCATCGACAGCATCCTCTGCGTGTCCGTCAACGACACCTTCGTCATGAACGCCTGGAAGGACGACCAGGACGCCGAAAAACATCCGCTTCATCCCCGACGGCAACGGCGAATTCACCGCCGGCATGGGCCTGCTGGGTCGACAAGGACGACCTGGGCTTCGGCAGGCGCTCGTGGCGTTACTCGATGTATGTCGAGACGGCACCGTCAAGAAGATGTTCATCGAGCCCAACAAGCCGGGTGACCCGTCTGAGGGTGTCCGACGCCGACACCATGCTCAAGTACCTGAAACCCGACTACCAGAATCCGCCTTCGGTGGCCATCTTCACCAAGCCCGGCTGCCCGTTCTGCGCCAAGGCCAAGGCCCCGCTGCTGAAAGAGAAGGGGCTCGTCGTATCGAAGAATACGTGCTGGGCCGCGACGCCAGCACCGTGGCCGTGCGTGCCATCACCGGCCGTGCTACCGCACCGCAGGTCTTCATTAGTGGCAAACACATCGGCGGCGGCGACGATCTGGAGGCGTACTTCAAAAAGGCGCAATGAGCGTTTGCTCGCGCGAAAGGCAGATGCAGAGCGCTCTGCCTTCTGGATTACCCCCGTTCTGGTGGCTGATCGTCCAGAACGTGCCCTGGACTCATTTGTCCCTCGCGCTGGCCCCGGTATCCGGCAGACCCGTTGACGCAACGGGAGCTGACCATGGATGCCAGGGGCTTTTGTTATCGGCGTCCGTCTTATGTGGGGGCCTGGTGCCGCCCCTGAAGCCGGTTCAGAAGCTGAACGTGAAGGGGTGGCTACGAGGCAGTTGCCCTGGACCTTCTTGTGCAGCCAGGTCTTGATCAGCGATTGATACGACACATCCCGCGCATTGGCCGCAACCTTGATGGCATCCAGCAGATGCTGGGGCAACCGCAGGAAATCGTCCTGCTCGTGGGTTTCAGGTCAGGAAAATGGCCTGCCTGGCCTGGGGACCAGTCCAGATACTCGGTGGAGTCGTGAGCTTCCCAGAACGCCCGTTCATCGGCTTCGCTCGCGGAAGACCGGGATATCCTTATGCTTTCTGTTCATAAAAGGCTCGCTCTTTTCGGTGCATGTCGCTGGCGGAAATGACGCGAATCAGTGTCTGCTCCTTTCTGAGTCCAAAAATATGCTCTAAGAAGAACTCCATCCTCATACCTTCCGTCGACTCTGGACTGCGACGATGTGTGGCCTCCGGTTGTACAGTGGCGCCAATGACACGTGCCAGCGCATCCACGTGCTTTTTCCATGTCCTGCTTCGTTTTCCCCGGCGCGTGCTCGAATGCCGATGCTGTGGGCCGTTGAAGCTAGTAGAAAAGCCAGTGTTTCGACGTCGGTCTTCGGTGCAAGCATCCCGTTGGCCACAGCCGTCTGTAAGCAGTGTTGAAGCTGGCTATCCATCCTTCCAGAACTTCATCAGGGCACCCTGTCGTATCTCGAATCGGTCAAGGCTTCTGCCGTAGCGGTCGAGATCACGGCACAACCACTGACCCTGATGCCTCTGCATGAGGGCCGTCTACTTCGATGACCGCGTGCAGATACCGCGCGATCACGTCAACGAACGACCGGTCGTCGGGTTGAGATGCTAGCGCAGCGCCGAAACGCTCTCGTGCGCGCCTCTGAAAGCGTCGCATTGCCTTAATGTAGATGGTGTGCTTTGTTTCCCAGCCCAGCATAGACTGGGCCGGTTCAGTCCGGTTTCCGCAGCCAGCGTGTCCAGAGACGTACCGGAGTAGCCGCCTTTCCAGAACGCGTGCAGGGCGCATTCAAGAGCCTGTTCAGGGTCGTAGGCACGTGGCCTTCCGCGTGGTCGTATCGCCATTTCTGTACCGATTTGAAAAATAACTCTTGACTATTCTAGTCTATCCGGTACAGAATTCAAATATTCCTTCCGAATCAGTACAAAAATTCTGTCTTGGTACACCATTCGCTCACCAAAGCCTTGTTTCTCAAGCCTCGAGAGTCCTTCATGTATCAGCATTCCTCGCATGTGCTCAACCACGGGTTCCAATGTGGCGAGCTATTCTGTTTGGCACCTTTCATCGGCGCCGTCTTCGCGGCCTTGGCAGGCTGTGATCATCAACCCGAGACGGCTTCGGTGCGATCCCGGTTCGCGTTGTCGTCGCCCAGCCCGGTAGTATGGAGGGGCAGGGATCACCTTTCTCGGCACGCTAGTCCCTCGCGTTGAAAGTCAGCTCGCATTCCGCGTGCCTGGGCGCATCGTTGAACGCCGAGCTGACGTGGGTGCTACCGTCGCCCGAGGTGACGTGCTGGCACGGCTGGACGACACGCCATTCAAGCTTGCCATAAAGCGAATCGCAGGCCGATCTGGCGCAAGCTCAGGCCACTCTGGCGCGGGTGCAGCGCGATGTTAGCGCAACCGTGCCTTTGGCACGGTCCGGAGCCATTGCAGGGGCAGATTTCGATGCGCTGCAAACGCAGCGCATCCAGGCCAGGGCGCAGGTGCGGGCCGCGCAGAGTCGGCTGATCGGGCGCGCAACGATCTGGCGTACGCTACGCTGACAGCGCCGGCTGCGGGCACTATTGCCGACGTGGCGGCTGAAGCCGGTCAGGTTGTGGCTGTTGGTACGCCCGTGCTGCGATTGCGCACATACTGGTGAGCAGGAGGTACAAGTCGATGTCGGAAAGCCGTATCGGCTGCAGCTTACCCAGGCGCAAGTTGCCACTGTGCGCCTGCTCAGTCTGCCGGGTGTGGAGCTGACCGGAATCGTGCGCGAGGTTGCCAGCGTGGCAGATGGCGCCACACGTACCTACCGCGTGCGCGTGGCGTTGCCGGAACTACCCGAGGCTGCACGCCTCAGGCATGACCGCCTCTGTGCGTTTCAAGGGTGCGGCGGGTACACATGTGCAACTGCCCATCTCTGCGTTGTTCCAGCAGGGTGAACAGCCCGCTGTCTGGGTGTTACCGGATGATGCTACGCAGTTGGAGCTGCGGCCCATCATGTTGGCCGCGATGGTACCGACACCATCGCGGTCGCCAGGGTAGATCGCGCCGGGCGAGGGCGTGGTCGTTGCTGGCGTGCATCGGCTCGACGCCAACGTGGCGGTTCGGGTGTGGATGGACGCCCGCCATGAGAAGAGAAGGATTCAACCTGTCCGCTTGGGGTTTTGCGCCATGGTGCGCTGGTGGCGTTCGCCATGCTCCTGTCGCTACTGCTGGGCGCGCTGGCCTACTTCCAGTTAGGGCGCGCCGAAGACCCGAATCTGACCATCAAGGTAATGACCATTGACGTAGCATGGCCGGGTGCGACTACACGCGACCTTGAGCAGCAGGTGGTGGAGAAGATCTCGCACGTTAGCAGGAAGTGCCGAGTTTTGATTACGTACAAAGCTACGTCCGGCCCGGGCAGGCGACGATTTTCCTAGTGCTGCACGACAGCACGCGCAAGGCCCAGATAGAAGAAAGCTGGTACCAGGCGCGCAAGCGCGTCGGCGATATACGCCACACCTTGCCGGAAGACATCCAGGGGCCGTTCTTCAATGATGACTTTGGTGATACCTTCGGCTCCATTTACGCTTTCCATGCCGATGGCTTCGATGACGTGCGGATGAAGCAGGTGTTGCTGGCTGCGCGCGAGCGTGTGCTGAAGTACCCGATGTCTCCAAAGTGCTTGTGCTGGGCGTGCAGGAGCCGCGCTTCTTCGTAGAATTCAGTCATGCCCGGCTGGCTCAGTTGGGCATTGCTCCCATGCAGTTGCTGGATAGCCTGCGCCGCCAGAATACCGTCGAGCCAGCCGGGGTCGTCGAGGGAGCGCGGGCACGTATCCATATCCGTGTAGATGGGGCTGTGAAATCGGTGCACGATATCGAGAACACGCCCGTGGAGGTAAGCGGGCGCACCCTTCCGGCTGGGGACGTAGCCAGAGTCACGCGTGGCTTCATCGACCGCCTCAGATGTCGATGCGCCGCAACGGTGAGCGTGTGACCGCGTGGCCGTGTCGATGGTCGAGGGTGGCGACATTTTGAGGCTGGGCCCGCGGCTGGACGCGGTGGTGGATCAGATGCGAAGATGCTACCGGCCGGCATCACTATAGAGAAGATCGTCGATCAGCCGACTTTGGTGGAGCGCTCGGTCAAATGAGTTCTTGAGCCACTTTGTGTTGGCGCTAGGCATTGTTTTGGGCGTGAGTCTGTTAGCGTTGGGCCTGCGCACCGGCGTCGTGGTGGCGTTATCGGTACCGCTGGTGCTGAGCATTACCTTTTCATCATGCATGGCGCATGGGGATCAACCTGCAACGCATCTCTCTGGGGGCGCTGATTATCGCGCTGGGCTTGCTGGTCGATGACGCCATCATCGCCGTCGAGATGATGCAGTGAAATGGAAGAAAGGCTGGAAACCGTTTCAAGGCTGCCAGTTTCGCCTGGACCAGTACAGCTTTTCCTGATGTTGACCGGCACCTTGATCACCGCAGCTGGTTTTGCGCCCGTGGGTTTTGCGCAGTCTTCCACCGGCGAGTTTACCGGCGCGATCTTCTGGGTCGTGACTATTTCGCTTCTAGTGTCCTGGTGGTTGCGGTGCTGTTCACGCCCTATCTGGGCGTCAAGTTGCTGCCTGAGATCAAGCCACATGGTAGTGATGGCCATGGCGATGTACATCAACGTTTCCATCAGTGGTTCAGCGGCAAGATCGGCTGGTGCGTGGCACATCGCAAGACCGTGTGGCCGCCACCGCAGCCGCCTTTGTGTTGTCTCTGGTAGCGATCCAGTTCGTACCGCAGCAATTCTTTTCCGACCTCGCCTCGCGAGGAAAATCCTCATCGACGTGCAGTTGGAGAAGGTGCCAGCTATACAGCGACACTGGCCGAGACCGAGCGGGTCGAGCAACCGTTGCGCAGGGATGCGCGCGTGCGCGACTTCACCGCCTCATGTGGGTAGCGGCTCGCCGCGCTTCTATCTGTCGCTAGATCCGGAAACGCCAAAGCTCAACTACGCGCAGTTGATCGTCTATCCGCACGAGTTGAAACAGGCCAGTGCGTTGGCAGCCGACCTGCGCGACCGTCTGCCCCGAGCTTTTCCCGCATATCCGCACCTGAGTTTACCGGCTTGAGTTGGGGCCGACCGTGGCCACCTGGTGAAACGTCCGCGTGCGCGGGCTGATCCGATACTGTGCAGCGCAATCGCCGCACGGGTGCGGGACCGCATGCGCAGACACCCCTAATGTGCGTGACGTGAACTTGCACGGCACGAACGCACCAAGGCGCTGCGCCTTATGGTCGATCAGGATCGCGCTCGAGCATTGGGCCTGAACACCCAGGAAATTTCTCGTACTCTGCAAACCCTGCTGGAGTGGCGCCATCGTCACCCAGGTACGTGAAGGTACGGAATTGATTGATGTAGTGGCCCGTGCCGTGGAGACGGAACGCCCGATGCACAGAAACCTGGGCGAGCTGACCATTCGCACAGCTCATGGCCGTAGTGTGCCATTGAGCCCAGGTGGCCATCATCGAACCGGTGATAGAAGAGCGGGCTGTGGTGCGCAAACTGGCTGCCGAGCTTGAGCGTGCGCGCCGACGTACAGGGGGCACAAGCGCCGGACGTCCCGCCAGATCGAGTCCATGTTGCAGGACATCCGAGACGGGTTGCCAGTCGGCTACCGCATCGACACTGGCGGCACCATCGAAGAAAGCGTCAAGGCTGATGCCTCCATTCAGGCCGTCATGCCAGTGATGTTGCTTCTGTGGGCCACGTCTCCTGATGATCCAGTTACAGAGTTTCAGTCGCATGTTCATGCGTCGTGCTGACCGCGCCGCTGGCATGATCGGCGTCAGCCTGGCTTTGCTGCTGACCCAGGTTCCGCTTGGTCTCATTGCCACGCTCGGTGTCATTGCACTGGCCCGGGCATGATTGTGCGCAACTCGGTAATCCTGGTCGATCAAATCGACCGCAACATCGCTGGGAGACACGCTGGCAGGCCATCATCAACGCCACCGTGCGCCGTACTCGTCCGGTGGTACTCACAGCACTGCCGCCATCCTGGCGATGATTCCGTTGATTTTCTCGGCGCTTTTGCCAATGGCTATACATTATGGGTGGACTGGCAGTGGCCACCCCTGTTGACGTTGTTCTTTTGTGCCCGCGCTGTATGCGGCTTTGGTTCCGAGTTGCGCAATGAATGAAATGAAAGCTCTCGTGCAAAGGGTCTTCGCGGATCAGGTGGCTGAGATGGAGGCCGAAATCGGCGTTTGATGCCCGAAATCAAGGGCTTTACAGCGCAGATGATGATGTCGTATCGTGTATCGACACTGGATCGAGGTGCTGTGCATGAAAAACAGGTCGCAGTCTGAGGGAGCTTTTTGTCCGTTCCCGGCTTCGTGGCATCGGCGGTTGAAGGGAATCTTCGGAGACGAAGGCGAGGGTCGTCACAGCTGAGACGCCGAAAAACAGCCATTTGCTCAGATTGTGGGCAGCGCTGCCGGGGACGTTACGACCAGCGGACGTGCCGTGTGCGGGATCTTTCGGGTGGCAGGCTGGGTGGTGTACCTGGAGTTCGAACGCTGGCGGGTCACGGTGTTCAGGTGCGGCGGCGTGCTATGAGAACGGCTTGACTGGCTGGCGCAGAATCCGCGCTACACCGAACGTTTCTGCGCCGCATGTCGGCAGGTTGTGCACGAGCATGAGCAACAAGGCCGTGGCAGAGCTGGAGCGGCTTCACGACAGCACGGTGAGGATCTGTCGAAGCTGTACATGCAGGAACAGGTTCGTCGTGCCGGTCGGCTCAGGCCCAGAGCGATAGGCATCGATGAGATAGCGGTCAGAAAGGGGCATGACTATCGCGTGGTGGTCAGCGATCTGGACCAGGGCAGACCGATATGGATGGGCGGCAACGGGCGCACGCAAGCCGATGTGGAGCAGTTCTTCGCCCAGCTGGGAGAGCAAGGCAGCGATGGCATCGAGCTTGTGGTGATCGACATGTGGCGCCCGTTTCGCAATGCGGTGCGCGACAAGGCTCCCCAACGCAGCGATCGTGTTCGACAAGTTCCACATCATGCGGCATCTCGAAGGCGCTCGATCAGGTCAGGCGCGACGAGTACAGGCGTCTGCAAGGCAGGACAGGTCGTGGATCAAGGGGCAGCGCTATACGCTGCTGTCGGCGCGGGAGAACCTGACATTGGAGGGCGGCAGGCACTCAAGAAGCTGCTGGCAGCCAATCGGCGGCTGAGCACGGCCTACCTGCTGAAGGAGTCGTTTGGGCAGCTGTGGAGCTACAGAACCGAGCGCGGTGCCAGGGCATTCTTCGAGCGCTGGAGACAAAGCCTGCGATGGCGCAGCGTCTTGAACCGTACCGAAAGTTTGCCGAGATGATCGAGCGGCACTGGGATGGCATTGCCGCCTACTGCCGACCCGAGAACAAGGTCAGCCTGGGGATGGTGGAGGGGCTGAACAACAAGATCCGGGTCATTCAGCGCAGTGCTTACGGATACCGGGATGAGGACTATCTGAGGCTCAAGGTCATTGCCAGTTTCCTGCCCCCGCTACCCGAAAACGCCCGATTGCACCCACACTGATCCGCGAAGACCCAAAAAAATCTCAAACGTAGCGTAAACGCTCGGTGATATACATTGGTCCCAGGCGGGACTAAACATGAATTGACGAGTGAATGGGCCAAAAGAAAGTGAATACGAAGCGAATAGTTGCAACCGGTATGGGGATCGTCACCGCTGGGATGTGGTGGAGTATGTCTAGAGCAGGTTGCTTGCCGGCTACTCCGGGATTGTGCGTTTGCCCGCGCATATCGTCGATGTATGCATCGAAAATTGGTGGCATGGTGCCGACCCCTAGAGAAGGAGGCGAGTTTGGATTCGACCCCGACAGGGTGGCTGCGCCCAAGGAACAGAAAGAAGATGGATCGCTTTATTTTGTTCGCGCTCGAAGCGGCACGAGAAGCGTTGGAACAGGCGAAATGGTCGCCAATAGTGCAAAAAGACTGCGCGAAAACCGCCACAATCATCGCCTCGGGTATCGGTGGTTTTGGCGCCCTGACCGATGCTGTGCGCACGACGTATACGCACGGCCGCGGCGGCTACCACCACAATCTCAAGCTTTCTAGCTAGTCAGTCCTGAACAACTCAGAATCTGCCCGTCAGTCTGCTGTTGAGCGGGCTCCTGCCGAGTAGTCTGGAGGCTGAGCGGACCGGGTTGGCGCTGTGTTCCGTCGTCTACAACGCCATTCCCGACCAATCCGGCAGCATCAACTGCACAAAGGCCAGAATCGACCGCAAAATAACGGCACAAAACGCCGCAGCCGGCGCTGCAGCCGACGCAGCAGCAGCCGGATATTGTGTCCGGCCCCGCACAACACGGCGTGAAGTGCATCCCCCAATGCTCCCTTGAGCCAGTTCCGGTCAAGTTTGCCATCAGTCTTCATGTGACCTATCGTCGGCTCGATGGCGCTGCGACGTTTGATCATCGCCTTCAGCTCTCGGGTCACACCCCGCTTCTGCCCTGATCGCAAGATCCTTACGCCCAGTACATCGATTCCGCGGTATCCCTTGTCCACTACGGCAGTTTCGATGCAGCAATCTCCCACAATCGACGCCTGTTCCAGCGCTTCGTACAGGGTGTGGCCATCGTACGGCCTGCCTGGCATCGATCTTGCACCCACAACGAAACCTTCCCTGTGCGTCGTGGTGATCTAGACCTGACACCAAACTCGTAGGGGTTTCGGGCCTTGCCCTTGCTGATGCATTCCACTTCCGGCGCGTGCAGGCATACAGCTTGTTCCTGTCTTTCGGCTGCTGCATCAGAATCCGTTCGGCCCGTGCCATCAGGTCATCAAGCCATTGACGCAATGGACCGGTAGCCCTGCTCACGTTGCCGGTCGATATCCCGCCAGATACGTCCTACCCGTTTGCGAAGCTTGCCGAGCGCATTTCGCATCCGCTTGAACTGTCTCGCATGCGCATGGCGGCCCACCTGCCTCGCCAGCTTGGGAACCACACGGCTGTAGCTCTGCCGCAATTTCAGGCCACACGCTCTGGCAGCCTTGACCAGATGTTGTCTGGTACGTTCCAGAAGCCGGGAATCCGTCGGATGCGCAATCGCCTTCGGCATGACGGTCGTGTCCACGATCACCGTCTTGAGGCTGGACTGCTTGAGCATGCCAAGCTCCTGTGCCAGAACCAGCGTCAACGACAGCATCTCTTCCACGCCAGCCTCGCCCAGTCTTTTGCGCCAGCGCGTCAGACTGGATGGATCAATCGGTGGCTCGGTCTGCAGGTAGGTCTCGCCGGTGAAGACCTGCCAGTACGGGTTCTCCACCCAGGTTGCTACCACTTCTTCGTCGGACAGGTCGAAGGCGTGCTGCAGATACAGCAGTCCGGCAATCAGACGCGGAGACGTGGCGGGCCGCCCTGTACGGGACTTGAACTGATCTGCCACCAGTGCATCGATGCGCTCCCACTGGATCCGATCGCCCAGCAGGATAAGCGGATGCTTCAGGTTCAGGTGATCGCGCAGCGGATACCCGAACAGCTCACCAGTCTGTGGTCGTGATGGCTTTGGACCCATGAGGACCCCGGAGAATTTGCAAGAAAACGAACCTCCATGATCGCAAATCCTGCAATTTCAGCAGGGTGGTTCCCGGGTTCAGACACAGGACTCAGGGAGCGAGGCGTTGTTCAGGCGGACTATAAACCTAGCGGCACGCTTAATTTGTTGCGAACACAATTATCCATTAAATACGCCGCAAGAAAACATTAACGCCATCGAGGACGGCTTTTCTTATCTCTCTTTTGATGGCTCCTTTCTCATACCTAGCAAAAAGCTCCGAAAGATCGGATTCAATCAAACGCAAATAATGGATGGCTGCGACATGAGATTCGCATATGACTCCTTCGCTCTTTTTCTTGTCAAAATAATCCGCAATTTTCTTCCTGCAGAGCTTGGGCCTCGAACTCGTATAGTAGTTTCCTGCTCGCGAGTTTTCGCTTTCAGAAATTCCATCTAAATACTTTCAATATCTCTTTACTGCAAGTTATTGAGATACTTTTCCGAAATAATGAGGGTTTCCTTGATTGCGCCGTGCAGTGTTAGAGCAGAATGCGCTCATCCACTTTTTCCTCTTTACAGATTTTTCTATGACTGCGAGAAACATCTCTTCTTTAGTTGGGAAATGCGTATAGGTGTGGGTTTTTGAACCTCCAAACGCGGGCAGATATCTGTGCCATAGTTCGCCCATATCCTAAGGCCAAAAATTTATCCGTCGCGATCCGAATTAATCCCTTCTAATTTCAGGACTCTTGGTTTTCATGGTGAACGGTGTGCGATATTCATAGTAATTATAACACACACCATTCCATATGTCTAATCTTTTTAGACTGTTCGATTTGTTAATTAAAAGTCGCTTGAGCAAGGGGTTGTGATGAACGTGGTGATTAATGCCATAAACACTAACATTGTGAATGTTTGTCTGGGCAAAACCCCCATATCGTACGCAACACCATCACAACCAGCTCCATTAATGCGCGGGTATTCATACAAACGCCTATGACAATAGCACGCTTCATGGTCTTCTTCCAGTTAGACGTGCGGCGACGTAACTCTCAATGAATTTGCCCAAAAAGCAATTAAAGCATAGTAAAAACATCCCATACATCGGATGCTGATTGAAATGATCCTATGTCCGTTCTAAGACCTTTGATTCCCGCACATCTTTTGATCACATGGATACCCAGAACGATGTCATCTAGCCGGCGCATCCCCTTCCAGATAACCTCGTTCCCCGGTGGCCTGTATCATTCTTTCTGGCCAGATAGCCGCCAAGGCGCGCCACCAGGATCACGCAGTCATGCAGCGTCTCTGGCTCAGGCACCTTGTTCTTCCAGCGTACCGTCACCAGCGCCTTCAGAGCGGATCTCCTGCCCGTGAACACCACCCTCGGTCGGCCTCAGGTTCAAGGCGATTGAGCACGTCATCCACATCAGCCGCCATGACAGAATGCGGTACACCGCCATCAGGTTTACCAACCGTTCTGCGGTGCGAAGCTGCGCGTCCTCGGCCTTGCAGCCCGATTTCATCACCTTGAAGAACGTCTCGATGTTCCAGCGCATCGCATACCAGTCCAGCTTCTCGATGGCCTGCTCGCGCGACTGAACCGGCAGATCCGTGATCAGCTTCCAGCTCAGGGGCTTGCGATTGAGCGGCGCGCCTCGCTCCGTGGCGTGCAGTACCGTCAGCGTCAGCTCGGGCAACTCCTTGTGCTCCTGCGGCGGCCGTATCCGCAGACGCCGATGACGCAGCGTCATGGTCGCCTCGTGCGCATGGCCCCAACGATCACGAAAGAACACCCGGTGCAGGCCCTTGACCGGCGCGTCGGCCATCTCCTCTTCCACTGTCTGCTGGCCGTTACCTGTCGGGCGATCCGTGCTGGTGCGCACCAGGAAATGTGTGCCCAGCTCCCTGGCCGCGTAAAACAGCGCGTAGATGTCGCTTTCGCGGTCCGCGATGTGCACGCATCGCCCGGACTCCGCCTGCAGCAACGCCGTGGCCTGCTGCAGCCCCTCGACCCAGCGATGACTTTCCCTGTCCTCGACACGCTTGCGCGCGGCCCTGCCTGCGCCCGATCCTTGCTGAATTCCTGCCGGTTCCAGAACTGCAGTGCACACAGCCCCAGGGCAGCGCATCCTGCGTGATGGCCAGACTCGCGTCATCAGCATCCCGCAGATCCGCGTCTCCTCCTCGGCTCCCGCCAGCCTGCCCAAAAAACCCACATCCTCTGGATACAGCCGATCAAACGTGAACGAGGTTGTATCGTGCAGCACCAGAATCTGCCCCTCGCTTTGTTGCACGCGACGCCGTGTGGCCTGCAGGTGCCCCCGGAATGATCGCCTGGACGTCCACCCGATCATTGACAGCATCCGGTACGCTGCTTTCGTCGCAGCCCAACCCTCGAACGAGGACGGAATCGAGTTGGTCACATCCTGCCGAGATGACGCATGATCTCGCCCAGGCGCCTTCAGACGCGCATCCGGCATCCTGCGCGCCACTGATCTCTTCGTCAACCCACTGCTACCCAGATCCTGCACTTCAACCTCTGTCCGATCTGCTTGCCCATTGCAGCGTCCTCCGGTTCGGCTTTGCCTCGCCTCTTTCTCTGAATTATGGGCGATTCTCTTGTCATGTTGATTTCATTGAGAAAGTTGTGGGAATCACAAGTTCTAAGACCGGTGTTGGTAAAACACTGGGAGAAGCACGGAATAGACAAACGGAGCAACTTTCTTTTTCCATTCCCCCAGAAGATGAGTGCTTTTTTGCAGGAAACCCCTAGGATTATACCTCCTGAAATCGCAACACACCAAGCATGCTAGTGACCAAGGCAGAGATCATTAATGATATAACCAAGGAGGAGAGAAGTTGTGCATTACAGTCTTCATTGGATCTGATGTGTGCATCAATCCGGTTTCTAAGATAGGGCCAATTATAGCCATAATTAGAAAAATATAACCTTCACACCTTTCCTAAGAAAGGCTATAGCAAACTGCTGGAAGCCAGAGTAGATACAGTTTCCAGCACGATCCAGCTGATCATCATCGATTGCCGCTGCTCCAATCGTAATCGCTGCAATACGTGTTTTCTCCAAGCCCAGTTCCATAAATATTCTGCTCAGAATGGGAATTGCGGTTATTGACATCGCAACTCCTAGGAATAAAGAGAAGGAAATTAAATCTGGTTGACTTCCATCAATGCGCCACGCCAAAACCGCCCGCAGTCGCCACGCCTAATATAAATGGTAAAGGTAATACCTAAAATACTGACAGTAATTATCGTTTTCTCGCTCCTTTTCAAAACTCAGATGATATATCAAACTCGAAGTCCCATGTGGAACATTAATAGTAGTATCCTAGCTGAGAAAATAGCTGTGAATACAATGCAACGTCACGATTAAAATGAATTAAATACATCGGGGAAAATAAACCCAAAGACGCTTGGCCCAAAGCGCAATTCCCGCTAAAAATCTCTCCAACTGATTTAGTTTGTCCAGGTAGCGTTGAGCTGCCCAGGAAAACGATGCGGCTTTACCAAAAGAATGATCGTCAATTCAACAAAGAAATGAATGACCATTGTTTCAGCAGAAGAGCTTACAGCGGAATCAGAGCTGGCGACCGGATTCATTTTATAACCCCGATGTTTTTCTAAACTGATCTCATGACACTGTTATTATAGTATGTGTATGCGCTTAAGGTGCCTTTTTACGTTGCTTCTCCCACTTTTGCGCGCCCATGCAACACCGAATTGTTGTCAATCACTGTAGTCTCCCGCTGACCAACGATGGCGGTACATATATTTTGGGTCATACAGCATCGCGGTGATTTGTTTAAAGAAGTTTTCTTGGCTACCATTTTCATTACTTAATCCTTCAGCGTGAAATTGCACAGGGTTAATGTTCTGATTGTCTTTCATTGTCTACTTCGATGAATCGTATGATTTTGTGGTTTCTATGGATGATCTTCAATGAAGTTGACGCTGATTTCACCTCCGTAGTGCGCTTTTTTCTCTGTACTGTATGTCAACTTCAAATCGGCCCATTTTTTCAAGGTCTTCTCGGAAGTGTTCTCTAGGATTCGCGTAGTATCAACGAAAAGAGTTTCTCCGCCTATGCCATTGGTGGAGGACGAAATGCATTGAAATGCATTTATCCTAGGGGGTTTGGGATGCAAATGCACCGTCCCAGTGAAGCTCAACTCTGCCTCTGGAGAAGATATGGTTCTTCGGGTCTTGTTCCATTTTTACATTTAAGATGGCCCCAAAATCCCATAACATCAAGTCTCCAAGTGATCGACAAAACGCGACGTAGTCATCGTCCTGCATTGGACTAAAACCACGAAAAGACTAGTATTTTATGTTGAGATAACAAATCGTTCAGAATGTTTTTGTCTACTTTTTATCTATTTTTGCTTGTATCTTTCCTGTCTGCAACTGATGAGTGCACCAAATGGATTGATGAGCTTGATGTTGAGCATTAGATGGGTCCTTTGGAAAGTGTGTGCCTAATTACTGGGTTGATTATGAGAAACTTTCGAGAAATAGCTGGGGCGCCTGTTCTCGAAGACGAGGTGAGCATTATTTGATTCAGCGATATGACGAGGAACAAGGATTTATTCTGTCTTGAGGGCTACAGAGTGCCATGGTGTCCTCCATACATCGTTGGATCCTGTTAGAAAATTCCAATTTTTCTGAGACTTTGGTTGAGGGTGAATGCTGAGCCGAATAGACTTGGGGAATTGCTTCTTAAGTAGTTTTGTCCATGTTACCCGTTGAATGACTCTGTAGGCATTTACCTCGGTGGTCCTGCGAATTTGGTTTTTGACCATCCTTAAATTCATTCAATCCGGAGAAGTCTTCACCAAAAATCTACAAATTCCGGGATACATCTCTGTTGCCGGTCTTTCGCTTTTGCATCGTTGCTTTCAAAGCGCGTATTGATTCGCCATAGAGAATCATAAGTTCTTCTCGTAATGCGTCGTAACCTGAAATGCCTTGAAACACATGATCAAGATCGAAGAAGCTGATGGTTTCAGGAATATGGACTGCAAACCCTGTGGACCAAATCTTGTAGGTGTTTTACAGCGTCATCAGGTATCTGCACTAAGTTCAGCGAAAACCTCTACCGTCTGAACAGATGGTCAGGGTAGCGCCCGGTTTGTAAATATTTTTAATCTTTTCGCAAAGATGATTTAACGTTCGCAATGCCAGCCTCTCCCTTGTCCGGATAGATGTCGAGTGTCTTTCTCCCTGTTGGGTGATTTTTGCAGGGAAATGCGGGCAAAAATCATTTGGACAGGTTCTTTCGTTCTTTATAAAAATGAAGAATTTTCGGAATATGATGTTCTGCTTCTTTGCGAAAATCTTCTGTGAGATCTCTTCATTTGGAAGCAATCGCCTTTGTAGAAATATGAGCTTCTGGGATTTGTTCTGGACAGGTCTCGTTTTCCGTCCGGGATGAGTGGTTGTGGCGTAGCATGGTCGCTCACCCCATGTTGGTGTTGTGGGGCTTTTCTCTTCGTTAATCTTTGAGAAGGTCTTGGATTCTGTGTTAGATTTTCATGTTTTCCATTCAAATAATCCTTCTTGGAAATGAGGAGTTTCGTGTGTTATTTTTGGCCTTGTCTTTGTGCACACTTTGCTTTGCCTCCAGCAACGTCTCTACTTCTATCGCGTTTCTTTCAATGTGCAATCATTCAAGGGAGGTTTTTGTCTGAGGGAATTAGGCCATGTATTCAGCAGGAAGTTCTACATCATGGAAGTTTCTGATATCTCAGACGGTCCGCGGTTAACAGAAATTCGCTTAGTTGATCTTTTGATTTTGTGCGAGAATCCAACCCCATTGTCATGGTTTCTTTTTAGTTTATCTAGTCGGTCCTGAACAACCCGTCTCACCCCCTGATACCCAGTGTCTGAGCCCCCCGTGAACCACCCTGCAGAAATTGCAGGATTTGCGATCATAGGGGCTCGTTTTCTTGCAATTTCTCCGGGGTCTTCATGGGTCCAAAGCCATCACAACCACAGACTGGCGAGCTGTTCGGGTATCCGCTGCGCGATCACCTGAACCTGAAGCATCCGCTGATCCTGCTGGGCGACCGGATCCAGTGGGAGCGCATCGATGAACTGGTGGCGGACCAGTTCAAGTCCCGTACAGGGCGGCCCGCCACGTCCCCTCGTCTGATTGCGGGGCTGCTGTATCTGCAGCACGCCTTCGATCTGTCTGATGAAGAAGTGGTGGCAACCTGGGTGGAAAACCCGTACTGGCAGGTCTTTACCGGGGAGATCTATCTGCAGACCAGGCCGCCGATTGATCCGTCCAGCCTGACGCGCTGGCGCAAAAGGCTGGGCGAGGCTGGCGTGGAAGAGATGCTGTCGCTGACGCTGGTTCTGGCGCAGGAACTTGGCATGCTCAAGGAATCCAGCTTCAAGACGGTGATCGTGGACACGACGGTCATGCCGAAGGCGATTGCGCATCCAACGGATTCCCGGCTTCTGGAACGTACCAGACAGCATCTGGTCAAGGCTGCCAGGGCGTGTGGCCTGAAACTGCGGCAGAGCTACAGTCGTGGCCCCTCAGCTGGCGAGGCAGGTGGGCCGCCATGCGCATGCGAGACAGTTCAAGCGGATGCGAAATGTGCTCGGCAAGCTGCGCAAACGGGTCGGGCGTATCTGGCGGGATATCGACCGGCAACGGGAGCAGGTGACCGGTCCATTGCGTCAATGGCTTGATGACCTGATGGCACGGGCCGAACGGATTCTGACGCAGCAGCCGAAAGACAGGAAACAAGCTGTACGCACTGCATGCGCAGGAGGTGGAGTGCATCAGCAAGGGCAAGGGCTCCGAACCCCTACGAGTTCGGTGTCAAGGTCCTCGATCACCACGACGCACAGGGAAGGTTTCGTTGTGGGCGCAAGATCGATGCCGGCTGGCCGTACGACGGCCACACCCTGTACGAAGCGCTGGAGCAAGCGTCGATTGTGGGAGATTGCCGTATCGACACTGCCGTTGTGGACAAGGGCTATCGCGGTGCTGACGTGCCGGGCGTGAGAATCCTGCGATCAGGACAGAGGCGAGGCGTGACGCGCGGGATCAGGGCGATGATCAGACGCCGTAGTGCCATCGAACCGACGATAGGCCGCTCATGAAGACCGATGGCAAACTTGACCGGAACTGGCTCAAGGGGGCATTGGGAGATGCACTTCACGCCGTGCTGTGCGGTGCCGGACACAACATCCGGCTGCTGCTGCGTCGGCTGCAGCGCCGGCTGCGGCGTTTTTGTGCCTTTATTTTGCTGTCGATTCTGGCCTGTGTACGGCTGATGCTGCCGGATCGGTCAGAAATAACGTTGTAGACGGCAGAGCGGCACCAACCCGGTCCTGTCCAGTCTCTCGGTCGTTCCGTTCAGCAACAGGCTGACGTGCGGATTCTGGGTTGTTCAGGACTGACTATCTCTAATCTGGTCTGGCGTCTTTGTGGCTGATGTTTGCAAAGTCCATTATTCTGATGCTTGCACAGCGACTACAATCCCCCAAAAGTAATCCATTAGCAGGGCCTCGAATATAATACCTTGTGAAGTTCATAATTGCCGTGGTGTAGTTTCCTGTGATGCGCAGCAGGAAGTTGTCATACCACCAGTGGGCATAGAGATCGGTGAAGCCGGCGACTTTTGTTTGACTTCATCTTTTTGTTCGCGTAATATCGGATGTTATAATATCGCATATCATGCGATTTATACTGCTATAAGCCATGCTGCGATCCGGAAGAGAACAAGTCAATGAAGCCCGCTGCGCTTTCGCGTTCTAAACCATCTCTGCGCGAGAAGATGGTTTTGATATTCTAGCTATATTTTCAATGCGAAATCAGTGCCGCGTAGTCATTGCCGAAAAGCTCTTGCGCCCATTTGGTGCGCGTCAGTAGAAACTGTTCATGTTCGCTCTGGCTTTTATGTGGACGCTTTGACTTTTCATGACGATGCCATACTACGCCAATGCTGAAAGTGGTGGAATCCAATGGGATTAGCCGCGCACCCAGTATCCTCTGTACATAAAATGGTTGGTGGATAGATCTATTGGTGAGAGTTGAGCGCGCCGTCTCCATGAGTGATCCCTAGTTCGTCAAGCCCACGTAATTCGACGCGCATCCAAGCGGCGGAGATTGGATGGCCTTTCGAGTTTTTCGACGTCGCGTAGTTGTTGACGGTACACTTGATAAGCCGGAGGCATCTATCAGCCACCCGTGCATATGATATGATTGTCCGTCGCGTGTACGACATGTGACCTTTGGGTATCTCCAATTTCTATATCCAGTTACGGTTTGTGCCTGGTTTCGGTGTCTATTTTTGAGTTTAGTTCGATTAGGTCTTCGTCAAATCCTGGGTCAAGTTGGTTGACGGTGTGCTGGAATCGGGTGGTACCAAGTTCTCACCCATTTCAGCTCATTTCATTTAACGAGGTGTTTTTGTCATCTTTTTCGAAGAAAAATCTCAACCCGTGCTTGTAGTAGTAATTTGATTCCAGGCATTTGGAAAGCCAGAATCGATCTCCTAGATGCATAATCCCAGAATATTTCCAACACCTGGATTCGCCTTCTATTCCATGATCAAATTTCTTCTTCTTTTCCAGAACAGTGATTTTGAGTTGAGGGTGTTTGATTTTTAGATTTCTAGCCAGACAGCTTCCGGCCATGAGCCACCGATGAGTGAGCATCGACCACGCGCATGTTCGTCATGCTTTTCTCCTAACGAGTCATCAAGAAGTCTAAACGATACAGGTACGTATCGGATACGAGGTGCTCATTGTTATCGTGTGTTTGGGAAGGGTTTGCAGAGCTCTTTGGCACTACCTTTGTATAACCTGATTTGGGATATTCGTGTTTTGCTTGTCTTTATAACCCGTTATGGGACATTTCTAAACTGGGTCTCATTATTTAAAGATGCCCAAGAGTTCGCTTCATTCGCCTATCAAGTTTTCCGATCAGTTAGTCGTCAACGCCCGTCATCCAAGCGCATTTGCGCCAGGGGTGGCTTGGCTTCCGAGCTGACTCGGGAAGCCGCAGTCCTATGTGTCAAAGTACGAGAGAGTGGTGAGCGCCGCCTGGACTTCTCACCGAGGTTCAGCGCAGTTGCGGCGGCGCTGAATTTGGATGTTCATGAGTTTGTGGCCCCTGTACAAATCCAGAGGGTCGCGGCTCTACATATCTCAGATCCCTGTTCCGACGCCGGAAATCACATTGGTCCATTCTGGAACAATCTGTTTCAGCTGCCTTGATTCCCCAGTGCGTGACTGGGGACCCATCCTGCAGAATTGCAGGATTTGCGATCCTAGCTCGTTTTCTTGCAATTTCTCTGGGGTCCCTCATGGGTCCAAGGCCATCACAACCACAGAACGGTGAGAGCTGTTCGGGTATCTGCTGCGCGATCACCTGAAGCTGAAGCACCCGCTGATCACGCTGGGTGACCGGATCCAGTGGGAGCGCATCGATGCCCTGGTGGCCGGCTCAGTTCAAGTCCCGTGCAGGGCGGCCTCGCCACGTCCTCACGTGCCCGATTGCCGGACTGCTGCATCTGCGTAAGCGATCAGCCATCCTTTCGATTACCCACATTTCCAGCCGAGATCAACGAACGACAAGTGGTGAGGCTTGACCCGTGAGGGGCACGGGGCTATAGGCTTGTGATTCTCACAACTTTCTCGTACGAAATCAGCGTGACAAGAGAGAATCGCCCGCCAATTCAGAGGAAGAGAACGAGGCAAAGCCGAACCGGAGGACGCTACGCGGCTGAGGCAAGGCAGATCGGACAGAGGTTGAAGTGCAGGATCTGCGTACCCAGTGGGTTGACGAAGAGATCAGTGGCGCGAGATGCGGATGCGCGTCTGAAGGCACGCCTGGGCGAGATCATGCGTCATCTCGGCAAGGATGCGACGACTCGATTCCGTCCTCGTTCGAGATTGGGCTGCGACGAAAGCAGCGTACCGGATGCTGTCAACGATCGGGTGGACGTCCAGGCGATCATTTCGGGGCACCTGCAGGCCACACGGCGTCGCGTGCAACAAAGCGAGGGGCAGATTCTGGTGCTGCACGATACAACCTCGTTCACGTTTGATCGGCTGTATCCAGAGGATGTGGGTTTTTGGGCAGGCTGGCGGGGCCGAGGAGGAACGCGGATCTGCGGGATGCTGATGCACGCGAGTCTGGCCATCACGCAGGATGCGCTGCCCCTGGGGCTGTGTGCGCTGCAGTTCTGGAACCGGCAGGAATTCAGCAAGGATCAGGCAGCAGGCAGGGCCGCGCGCAAGCGTGTCGAGGACAGGAAAGTCATCGCTGTCGAGGCTGCAGCAGGCCACGGCGTTGCTGCAGGCGGAGTCAGGCGATGCGTACACATCGCGGACCGCGCAGCGACATCTACGCGCTGTTTTGCAGCGCGCCAGGGAGCTGGGCACACATTTCTGTGTGCACCAGCACGGATCGCCGACAGGTAACGGCCAGCAGACAGTGGAAGCAGGAGATGACCGACGCGCCGGTCGGGCCTGCACCGGGTGTTCTTTTCGTGATCGTTGGGGCCGCGCGAGGCGACCATGACGCTGCGTCATCGGCGTCTGCGGATCGGCCGCCGCAGAGCACAAGGTTGCCCGAGCTGATCGCTGACGGTACTGCACGCCACGGAGCGAGGCGCGCCGCTCAATCGCAAGCCCCTGAGCTGGAAGCGATCACGGATCTGCCGGTTCAGTCGCGCGAGCGAGCCATCGAAGCTGGACTGGTATGCGATGCGCTGGAACATCAAGACGTTCTTCACGTGATGAAATCGGGCTGCAAGGCCGGGGACGCGCAGCTTCGCACCGCAGAACGGTTGATACCCGATGGCGGTGTACTGCATTCTGTCGCGGCTGATGTGGATGACGTGCTCAATCGCCTTGAACCGAGGCCGGCCGGTGGTGTTCCGGAGCAGGAGATCCGGGCTCTGAAGGCGCCAGTGACGGTACGCTGGAAGAACAAGGTGCCTGAGCCAGAGACGCCGCACTGACCGCGTGATCCTGGTGGCGCGCCAGCGGCTATCTGGCCAGAAAGAATGACAGGCCACCGAGAACGAGGTTATCTGGAAGGGGATGCGCCGGCTTGATGACATCGTTCTGGGAATGTCCGCCTGATCAAAGATGGCGAGTCACAGGGCCATAGTCCAGCGCCCACAGATGCGGAGGTGGCGTCAGCGGGAGACACAAGATCGATGCGATCAACGGAAAGCCCAAGGATGGATGTGGGCAGTGGGTTGCTGAGGAGGTATCCTGGCTGCCAGTTTGCGAGATCGTCGGCTCGGAGACAGGCTGCACAACCTGATGCGGAAGCCTGCGCACCAGGTTGGAAGCACAATCTCCCACGGCGTGTGAACTGGGCCAGCATCAAGGCCGCCTACCGGTTTCTGTCCAACGACAGGGTGGATGAACATGCCATTCTGTCCGGACACATAGAAGGCGACGGCAAGGCGGATTCAGGCGGCGGATGGCCCCGATACTGATTCTGCAGACGACAACAGAGTTTTCGTATCGACCGGGACGGGTCTGAAACCATCGGTACCTGAGATGACGTGCCATCGGGCCCGAAAGGATGATGCAGGCAAGACGATCCGCCACGCGTATGTGCCGTGTCGTGATGCATTCGAGCCTGGCGCATCACGCAGCATGGGCTGCCACTGGGGCTGTGTGCCGTCAGGTTCTGGAGCCGAAAACAGTTCAAGGGGCACACACAGGCGCTCAAGAACAGGATCAACCCCACCCGGATTCCGATCGAGGAGAAGGAGCTACCGGTGGCTGCAGAACGTGAGGTCAGTCCATCGGCGTTGTGCGGCGATGCGTCACGCTGTGTGCACATTGGTGACCGGAGGCCGATATCTACAGAGCTGTTCTGCACTGCTCATCAACAGGGAGCAAAGTTTCTCTTCCGGACGTGCGTAGACCGACTGGCTGGAGACGGAAAGCATAGAATTGCCGACGAGATGGCCGAGGTTGCCGTCAAGGGGCTGCATCAGGTCGAGTGTCGCGACAAGAAGGGCAAGCTCTGCGCTGCGCGTACTGGAACTGCGCTACCGGCAAGTCATCAGGTCAGGCCTCACAGCCAAGCAAAAACACTATCGATCTGAACTCACGGTACTGTATGCGCGGGAACGGAACGTACCGAAGGGCGGAAGCCGCTGGACTGGAAACTGATCACGAACATGCCGGTTCGCTCTCGACAGCAGGCCATCGAGAAGCTGGACTGGTACGCGATGCGCTGGAAGATCGAGACGTTTCACAAGGTTCTGAAGTCTGGATGCAAGGCGGAGGAGGCCTGCTGCGTACGGCTGACCGGTTGAGCAACCTGATTGCGATCTACTGCATTCTGAGCTGGCGCATTCTCTGGCTGACGATGTTCAATCGCACCAGTCCGGCAGCAGGGGCCGGAGCTGGTCTTCACGGAAACAGAGATGCGGGTGCTGGTTGCACGAAGATGTGCACCTGCCTGATTCTCTGGCGGAGACGCTTTTACGCTGTCGTTGAGACCCCCGGCGCTCCTGAGCCGTCAAAACATTGATCAATGAATGGTCGGGGGCGTGCGTCCGAGCCGCTTTGTACAACAGAAACACGGGGTGTCCGTCGGCCTGTCAGCCTTCCAGGCGCTGAAAAATCCTGCCAGTCACGCCCGCAGCGATGCGATGGGCTATGTCGGAGAAGACTCCGGCCTTGGCTAGGCGCGGTGAGAACGCGGCAACGGGCGGATTCTGGGTTGTTTGACCGACTGGATAGTCGAGTGGCGAACCATCCGGCTACGGCACTGACGATACCTTGGGTATCACTCACTCTGACCGATACCCGATCAAATCCGTAATCCCATGCAGCCGCCCCCGCGCCAGCTCGAAGCGCGGCAGTCGACGCCGCGCGGGCGGGGCAGCAGGTGGTTTCAAATGGCCGCTACCGGCTCGGCCACCAGCCGCCGGAATCTCCGCCAGCACCTCCCGCCATCTGGTCCGCATAATCCCGCCCAGTCCAGTGGCCAGATGAATATAGCGCAGCCGCAGCGCCGCCACGAGTTCGCGCGCCGCACGAAGGAGTCTGGATCAGCCGCCGCTTGTGGTGCCGTGCTTCGGCCACGGGTCCGGAGCTACGCGAATGCCGGTCAGTGATCCCGGCGCAATCGTCTGCGCGCGACTTGCAGCACCTGCTGCGCATCATCGATCGATCGCGCGCAGATTGGTCAGCCCACGCTGCTCCTGCCAGTTTTCGGCAGCGCGCCCACGCGGCGTGTGCACATCGATGGCACGAAATCCACGTCCGGTGCCGCAGCGGCTAATCTCGGCCGTCGTGTCTCCCATGCCAGCGCCGATCTCCAGCACCACGGGCGCGCTGCGGCCGAACACCTGCGGATAGTCCAGCGTCCGTTCTGGCAAAGGGCAGCCCGAACACCGGCATCAGCCGCTCGAGGCATCACTGCGCAGCCGAGAAGTCGCGAGCGCCGCAGCTCATAGTAGGTGCGTATGCCGCGCCGGGCGACGCGCTGCCGGTGTGTCGCTGTCGGGGCTGATGGAGGAGCGCCGCGCAGCTGCCGCCTGCCGGGCCGTGTCTGCGACGGATCCAGGTGGGTTCGGCAGCCCTGAGCATCGCCCGGCAGCCCGTGGGGCTGCATCCGTGGCAGCCACCGCAGGACAGCCTCCGTTTCAGGAGGAACCGGCAGAAGAGGGCAGGGGAAGAAGAATCGGCAGGCATTGAAGTCATGCTTGCAGGTGTCGGGGAAGGTGATCGGGCAGAATCCCGCCAGGCGGGCCATACTCAGCCCTTTTCGCTTGGCGGCAGCCCTCGGTGAGCGACGACGGCGTAGCCGCATAATACTTTGCGCGCGCATCCGTCCGGCCAGATGCGCCATGCCGCCCCGCTTCCACGCCTGCCTTCACATGGCGCGGGCCATCAGCACCGGGTCCTGCGCCCCTGGCACGGCGGTGTTCATCAGCGCGGCCGAGCAGCCCAGCTCCGCATCGCCACCGTCGCATCCGGACGCCAGGCGCACGCCGGCATCCACGATGACCGGCACCTTCGCCTGCTCCAGAATGTAGCTTTCAGGTTCCACGGGTTCAGAATGCCCATGCGAGGCGATCCGGCGAAAGCCAGGCATGCAATCGCCACGCGCCGATGTCTTCCAGCATCTGGTGCCTGGATCGGATCGTCGCTGCGAGTACACCATCACCTCGAAAACCTTCCTTCACCAGCGTACGGGCAGCGCCGGCACGCGTCTCCGGCATGTTCGGGAAGAGGTTGTCTCGCATTGCCCAGCACCTCCAGCTTCACCAGCGTGTGGCCGTCCAGCGGCTCGCGCGCCAGCCTGCAGCGTGCGCACGGCATCTTCGGCAATGTGTAGCAGCCCGCCGTGCTGGGCAGGATGGTGAAGCGGCGACCGCGTCCAGCAGGTTCGGTCTGCTCCGGGTTCTGGCCGATATTCGTGCGGCGAATGGCGACCGTCACGATTTCGGTGCCGCTCGCGTCGATCGCCCGCGGCGGGTCTCGATCGAAATCCGCATGCTTGCCGGTCCCCACCCAGCAGCCGCGCAGAAAAGGTGCGCGTACGCAATGACGAAGCGGGTCACGCGGCAACCGTGTCGTTCATGCCAGGTTCTCCAAAGCGTGTTTGAGGGAGGGATGGTGAAGCGGACGCCCGTGGCGTCCAGGGATCTCCGTGGTCCAGTCTCCGTCGGCCGAAGCCGCCGACGAGCAGCGTGCCGGCATCGACGAGTTCGTCCAGACCATGAATGGTAGCCCGCGGCGCCTGCGCATGTCCCGGACCATGACACGACGGCCACCCAGTGCATGCAGCTTCGTACCGGCGGATGATGCCCCGGCTGCCTCGCAGCCGCCTCCCACCGCTACCACGATCTCCAGCCGGTCGCCGGCCGAAATCGGCGTCGTGGCGCCGTGCACACTGTGACTTCGGCACGATCTCGCCATTTCGTTCAGGTGGCAGTGCGCTTGCCCGCATAGCCCGGAGTTTGGGCGTCACCAGTTCGTGGCAGCGTATGCCGTCGAAAATCCGGTGTAGTCTCACCATTCGGGATGATGTCCCGCATCGATCTTTCCTGTGCCTGCAGATACCCGGCCCGTGCAGTTACGATTCCGGCCCGGGCATCCGCAGGGCCCTCGCCCGGGCCGGAAGCGCTCTGACCCAGTGCAATGCAACAAGCCCGGCCAGCACGCAACCAGCGCCGCAGCCGCCACCGTCCACAGCAGCCGCGCGCCTCAGCGCACGTGCACGCATCACGCAGCGACGGCGGGCTCGCGACGGCAGCGTCGGCAACAGTGCCCCGGCCGAACCGGTGCCCAGCCCGCCAGCAGCCAACACTGCACGATGGGGAATCTTTCCGCTGCCGTCGGAATCACGAACAGCGTTCCCACCACGGCAAGAGTTATTGACGATCACAGCACCCACATCGCCCAGCGCACGTCCACATGCGGGAACAGCCACGCGCCGAACTCCAGTGCCAGCACCGTGATCACATACACCGGGCACCGTCGGCAGGAACAGCAGCTGCCACTGGCGCGGGCAGCGAGCGCTGCAGGAAGGGCCTGCGCGCCTCGAGCATCTGCCGCCCGCACACCTGTGCCGCTGCCAGCCCGGAGTTCTGCCAGGCCCACCACCCGGTGTTTGCCGCCACCGGGGCGGGGTGGTGCCACCGGCCGAATCGGCCGAAGTACCCGAAAGAATCCGTCAAGGCGGCTCTCCGGAACCCGTGTGCTGCGCCAGCGACACCTCGCCTGCTGCTGTTCCGCGCCGTCGTACCCGCCCGGCAGGGCTGCGCTCCGGCCTTCCGGGAAACCCGTGGCGCTCCTGCCAGTCGCCCCACCAGCCGGAGCCGCGCGAGTACCAGCACCACCCCAAACACCACCCGCAGCAGTGTGCCCGCCACCCAGCGCACGAAGTACATGAACACCAGCGTGGCCGTCGTGTACGATTGGCACCCAGCCCAGCGTACGTCACACTGGCAGCGCTGGCCGACGCCCGTGCCCTGTGACTGCCTGCACGCGCGACAGGAGCGGCACAGCAGGTGCACATCGCGCCGGCGGCACCGCGTACACCAGATGGCTGCCCAAGGCGCGAGCGTCCCAGAAACCGCACGAGATCCAGTCCGAGGCAGCTGGAGATCTGTACCAGCGAGACCCAGCACGATGCGCAGCACCGCCGCCTTCGATTGCCAGAAAATACACCTGCGCGTGCTCGCCACATCGCCTGCCACGGGCTGTCACGTGGCTGTCGGCCAGAATCGACTTGCCGATGTCGACTGGCTTCTCGATCGCCACGAAGCCTTGTGGCAGTACGGATCCCACTTCGCAGTAAAGGCCCACGCACAGGATGGCCAGAAAGAGCAGGCTCGGGCCGGAGCGCTTGCCGCAGACGCGGCCGGTGATTCAATCGGTGTTGGATGACGTACGGTGAAGAGCAGGCCCAGTGATGCCTGTCCTGTTTGTGGCGCCGACGGCATCCAGCCTGTCGGTATAGGCACGGCCATGGCCGAGGCCAGGAAGGCCAGATGGATCACCGTCTGCGCGATCAGCGTCCGAGATCCGAATAGTTGTCGGCATTGATGAACGTCTTCAGCAGCCGTGGATCGAGCTGGTCCCGATGATCGACACATCGCCAGCTTCACCTTCAGTAGCGACGCATTCGCGTGACTCAGCCACTCCGGCTGGTCTGCGGGTGGCCTTCCAGATCCATCCGGCTCGCAGGTGCTCGTGGCCGCCCACGATCACGCGATCAGCAGGTTCGAGATCACCACCACGTCGATCAGCGCCAGCGCACCAGCATGATCACCGTTTCGTTGATCTTCGTCACACGGCACATCCGACCGGTGTCGGTGCTCGATCACCAGGGCATCCGGCGCGTGCGCTGGAATCCCCGGAAAGGCCGGTCGTGACGATGCCGCAGCTCCACGGGAAGTGCTCACGCGAGACCGCCTGCGCCACGATCAGCCCCCAGATACAGCGGCAGCTGCAGCGAGCGGCTGGCAAAGATGACCAGCGCCGGCGTGCAGGCACGGTAGCGGCCGGGCGGCACTCACCGTCGCCCGCAAAGCGCCTCGATCAGCGGGCGCGTGGGATGACTTGCATCACCGCTGCGCGGCGTGTGTTGGGAATGCTGGTTCTATGACGGACAGAGAGGAAAGAGGAGAGCTGCTGCGGGGCGCTGCCACCATCTGCGGTGAGTGCAGCCGCCGGTGCAGGCTGCTCCAGAGCGCGTGCTGCCACACTAGAGGCGTGCGCGCAGCCGCGCACGCAGCACGGCCATCGGGCCGGTACACCAGTCAGAGCTGTGTACCGCCGGCGGCGCAGGTATAGAAGCTCTTCCCGATCGTGTCCTTCTTTTTGCGCTTCTCTGCCATCCCCGGTACCACAGCAGCACAGCGCCTGCAGCGCTGCATCTGGTGCGCCCGGTCAGCCTGCCCGCGCACGGCGTCCTGTCAGCGCCGTGCGGCGAGCCCGCGCGGGGACAGAATGAGTTCATGACACGCTTCCAATCCAGCGCCCGCATGCCGCCGGCAGAACCGCGACTCTGCGCGGGGTCCACAGCCGCCGCATGCAGCCCGTTGCGTGCCAGCAGTTCGGCGTGCGAGCCTCTCTTCCACGATGCGCCTGTCCAGCACCACCAGCCGGTCCATGGCCGCAATGAGCCCGGAGAGCCGGTGCGCAATGGCAATCACCGTTCTGCTTCATCAGCTCGTTCAAGGGCTGTCCTGGATGGCCACCTCCACCTCGGAGTCCAGCGCTCGTCGCCTCGCCGTGCAGCAGCAGGATCGGCGCACTCTTCAGCATCACCCGCGCAATGGCAATCCGCGCTGGCGCTGCCCGCTCGAGAGCTTCACGCCACGCTCGCCCACACCCGCACGTCGTGCCCGTGTTGCCCTCCGGATCCTCCAGCCCGGCAATGAAACCATCGGCCTGCGCCCGCTGTGCCGCCTCGACCATGTCGGCCTCGGTTGCATCCGGCCGGCCATACAGGATGTTGTCGCGCACCGTCCGGTGCAGCAGCGAGCGTGCGCGTGCACGTCCCGATCTGTGCGCGCAGCGCATTCTGCGTCACGGCATCGGCGATGGGCCCGCCATCGATCGCGATCTGGCCACCCTGCACATCATAGAAGCGCAGCGGCAGGTTCACGATCGTGGATTTTCCAGCGCGAGCGGGCCCGCAGGCCGATCTTCTCGCCCGGTTTGATGTGCAGGCAGAAATCCTCCAGTACCGGCCGGTGCTCGCGCGTGCCGCCCTCTCCGTACGAGAAGCTCACGTGGTCGAACCGGATCGCGCCCCTGTCCACATTCAGTGGCGTGGCAGCCGGTCGTGTCGGCACCGTGCGCGCCGGGTCAGCGTTGCGTTCATCCGTCGCGGATCGTGCCGATGTTCTCGAACAGCTGCCGCCGACACGCGCACATGATCCACTGCGACAGCCCGTTGATGCGCAGCGCCATTGCCGTGGCCGCCGCGCTACCGCGCACGCGGCCTGGCCCTGGTGCCACAGCCTGAGTCCCACCGCCGCCGTGCCGCCGGTCAGCAGCACAACGTGTTCACCGTCTGCGACATCACCTCCAGCCGCGTCACCCAGCGCATCTCGCGCATGCACCGTCACCATGAACTCCCTCCGCTGGCCGACTTCGCATCTCCTGACTTCCGCTCGCTGTGCGAAAGACAGCTTCACCGTCGCAATGTTGCTGGTAGGCATCCGTGATGCGCTGCGGTCATCAGCGCCCCGCGCATCGGCCTCGCGCCGCCGCCAGCCGGCCCAGCTTCGGCACCGTGAACCACATCGTGCCGAAAACAGCTCGTCGCAGCAGACGGCGCCAGCAGCCAGGCATCGAACCGCCACAGCACCACCGAACTCGTCAGGAAGTACACCGCCACATACGTGGCCACACTGTCCGCAAAGGTCATCACCACCTCGCGCACCGCCAGCGCCGTCTGCATCACCTGCGCCGACGGCCCGACGCGTGCAAAACTCGATCCTGATAGAAACTCAAGGCTCTGCGCCAGCATCGGCCGGTGAAAGCGCCGGCGCAGCCGCATCGGCAGTACCCCTGCAGCGCGCGGAAGCGCAGCGACGATGACGGCGCAGCATCCAGCAGCAGGCTCCTGCTCCAGCACCAGCACCATCAGGGGCCAGCGCGCCGCCCCGCTCGGCCAACACGTGTAACCGCGGGCGCATAGCGCGCGATCGAGTCCACGAGAAAGCCCATCCACTGAAAGAGCAGCGCCTCCACCACCCTGACGTTCGCCACCGTGAGGAACAGCAGCATTCAGCCACAGCGCCGCACACCCTGCAGCGATTAGCAGCACTGGACAAAGCCCCACAGCCCTTGTTCGATGTGGTGCGTTTCGTCCCGGATACGGATCGATCCGGCTTTTCAAAACCAGTTGAACAGCGATTTCATGCGGAGGAGAAATGATTGAAAGGGCCTGATGGCCCTGGCCGGTCCGGTGTCTGCATGCGCAGGAGCGACCATGCCTGTGGTACGCGCCGGGTCCTGATGGCACCTTCCCGGGCAGGATCAGGACGAACGGCGCGGACGACGGTGCCGGGTTGGCTGCAGCCTGCCAGTGTACCGCGGCTCTACCCCGGCTGCGATGCTCATGTTTTCCGGGCTGGTGCCTGCAGTTTCACGACCGCCGCTCGGTCAGCAGCGCGCCCATGGCCGCCACCGGTCGGTCAGCACGATGGCGCCCCATTGTGCCCAGGTCAGCGACTCATCCAGCGTCACGAACGCGATCATCGCCGTCAGGGCCGGCTCCAGACTGGTCATCACCCGAGGTCCGGCCTGCAGCACAGCGCCTTCATCTCCAGAAACATCGGAATCGCGCTGGACAGCACCGCCGCTCCAGCCCCACCAGCAGTACCTGCGGCGCAAACAGCGATGTTCCCGCATGCGCCAGTCCCACCGGCGCCACCACCAGCGCCCCGGCCGTCACGCCCAGCGCCACCGTCCGGCCCGCATGCAGATGCTGTGTCCGCTTGCCGAAGATGATGTAGCCCGCCCAGCAGGTGGCAGCCGCCAGGGCAAACAGCACCCCCGCCGGGTCTAGCGAGCCTGCTGCGCCCCGGGATGGGCAACAGCAGCAGCAACCCCGCACGGGCGCAGGCAATCCACAAATCGTCGATCCTGCGGCGGGACGAGAAGAGGCCACCGCCAGCGGCCCGCAGAACTCGATGGCCACCGCCACCCCGAACGGAATCGTCCGGATGGCCATGTAGAACATCAGGTTCATCACCCCCAGCGTCACCCCGTAGCGCAGCACCACCCACCAGTCCTGCCGCGGCAGCGGTGTCGCCAGGTGCGCGTGGCCAGCAGCGTACCAGCGCCGAGAACCCGCAGCCGCCGCGTCATTGCCCCTGCGCGCCAATCACCGAAAACAGCTGCTTGGCCAGCGACGTGCCCAACGCCAGTGCGACCATCGAGTCAGCAGCGCCAGCACCGGCTTCAGGGGAAAGCCCTGCGTCCGCGGTCCTCCTGCTCATTCTGCATGTCTTCTCCTGTTCCGGCGCTTTCCACGGAACCCCAAAGCCATCGTACAATGCGCCCCGTGCGGGCGTAGCTCAGTTGGTAGAGCGCCGGCTTCCCAAGCCTGGGTCGCGGAGTTCGGACTCGTCGCCCGCTCCAGTTTCAAACCCATTCAAACAATGGTTCCGCCAGCGTCCGGTGCTCCTCACCCAATCTGGCGGTTTTTCTGCCCTGACGGTGGGCGTTCCAATGGCCAGCTGATGCTCAGCGGCTGGCCCTGTTTCGCTCAGATGACAGACGGGCGGGGCTTTTATCCCTGTCCTTTTGCCTCCCGTGCATCCCCATAGATCCACGCCTGTGCTGACCGAGACGTCGCCATCACCCGCGCGTACTCCTTCACCTCGCATACCAGTCGGCCTGTGCCAGCTCTCGCGTCGGTGATCTCGAAAATCACGCCAGGCACCTCGTGACCGGGTTCTCCGTCCTGATCAGCATTGGATGGTGCGCTTGCCGCTCGTGCCACCACGGCTGGATCACTGATCGCAATCTCGCCCGGCCGGTAGCCCACCAGCACATCCGGTAACCCTCGGCTTCCCGGCCGAACGTGCCCAGCTGCACGTTTTCCTGTTGCAGCGTGCCGTGGGAGAACGGTTTTTGCATGGCGAAAGCTTGGAGCGTGTCATGGACTCGATTCCAGCCTGCAAAGGCCCCTTTCGGGCGTGCAGGGCAAGGCGGTCATACACCCCGCTTTTATGTCTGTTTTTGTGTTCTCCACCCGGGAAAACCCTGTTTCTCGGGTTTTGCCCGTTTCCTGTCATACGTGATCTGCGGCCAACTTCATGCATTTCTGCAGCACCTGATAATGTGTTTCTGGCGGCTTCCCTTAAGGTTCCAGGAGGCACCGGTAACCTCAGAGCGCCAGTGCCGGTTCACCCATGCATTCCTGCAGCAGAACAGGGAACCATCTACATGAACCATCAAACCGTCCTTTCTCCGGCTCGTGCCCCCGCTTCCGCCCGCGCCTCTCTGGCTGGCCGTTTCCGCACTGTTCCCCGTCGGTGGCCTCGGCAGCCGGTGGCGAATCACTGCAGCGGGACAGGCGGCGGCGGCTTCAGTGAAGCGCCATTGGCGGTGCCGCCTCCCGCGATGCCTCGCAGGTTCCGCATCGGCATCTGCCAGGCCCCAGGCAGGGAGTCTGCACCGCTCTCCCGAGGCCGAGATCCAGGGCTGCCATTCCGCGCCCGCCCCGGGCACAGCCAGCCGTCCGCGGTGAACCGTCTCGGCTCCCATGTCGCCCGGAAAAGTTCAAAAGCTGCCGCACCCACTGGGTCAACCAGCACCTGGACTCGTCCATCCCGCAACAGCCATCGCCACAGGCTCAGCACCGTCGGCGCTGGAACGGCCAGTGGACCTCTCCGGCGTCTCGTCAGCGGACGGCAATAGGCAGCGCGGTGCGCTGGCGACTATCAGAACCGCGGCGACGTCGACAGCCTGCTGGTGCTGCATCGCCAGATCATCTGCGAACACTATGCCCACGGGATGATCGAAGGCGGCGCATGCTGGTCGATGACCGAATCCTTCACGGCCTGATCGCCACCGACCTGATTGATCCGGCCAGCTCGACTGAGTGCGCCCGCGGTACGTGCCGGAACTGCGCAGTGCCTGGGATGGTGCCAGCGTGCGAGACGCTGGACATGGACCACGGCAGTTGACTGCGCCGACGGTCCCGATGCGACCCGGGCGTCGCAGTACATGTTTGCCGCCGACCGGCTCAACGTTTGGGCCACGTACCAGGGGCAAGAAGATCATCGACTTCCTGAAGTCCCTGAAGAAAAACACGGTGATCATGGCGCCAAATTCGAATACAAGACGGTGGATGCCGAGGTCATCGCCTGATCATCGAGAGATCACCGGCAAGTCTTTTCCCCCACCCTGGTGACCCGAACGCATCTGGGCGCCCATCGGTGCCAGACGGCCCTACTGCAGGACAGCGGCGACGCTCACCTGGCCGGCGCCGGCATCAGGGCCATCACGCGTGACCTGGCCCGCTGGCGAAGCCGTCCGCCGGAAGGTCGCTACAGCGGCCAGGCCTGTCCTGCGCAGGCACCGTGGCCGAGCTGCCGGGGTGGTGACCAGAGTGCCGTCGGGCCCGGTCGTCCAAGCTGCGCGAAGGCCTCCTATCACAACCAGTGGTGGATCGCGGGCACGACACAGCTTCGAGCCCAGGGCTTCGGCGGCCAGCTGCATCTACATCGATCCGCAGGGACGGAACTGGTCATCGTGAAAACGGCACTCCGAGGTGAACTGAACATCGAGACTGACCACGGACCTCGACCGGCCCATCTTTCGACGCCATCACCACGGCCGTCACCCAGGCCCTGAGCACAGCCCGCGCAGGTGCACGGGCGCTGCCCGCATGGCCGGGGCGCGCTTCGCCGTTCTGCTCCTGTCTCTGCATGGCCACGTCAGGGCCGATCCGGCCCGCATCATGGAAAACCCGCCCTGGCCGGAGACCGAACCATGGCGGCCATGGCCTACCTATAACGCCTTCTTTCCCCTCCTCATTCAGGGCCTCCATGTCCAAACCCGTTCATCTCTTCGTCACCCCTGCAGGCCAAACCGGGCCAGATGGAAGCCCTGCAGCAGGCCATTGCCGGCCTCGTCGCTGGCAGCCGTCAGGAAGCCGGCGCTCTCGCACAACGCCGCCACTACGCCGACGATGCATCACCGCCTATCGTCGAACACTGGAAGGATCAGGCCGCCGTCGACTTCACAACAAGGCGCACTTCATCGAGGGCGTCAGATGCTACGGGAGCACAGCAGCAACCTGCAGATCCACAACGTGCACTGGCTGGACTGATTCCGCCTTTACACGCCCCGCCTGGAACAAATGGCCCATTCGCCACCCGCGCAACGCCTCTACTGCGGGACGAGGCAACAGGGCCTCTGGGGCAGAGATTTTCCTGCCGGCAGGAGACAAGCCAGCATGCCATCTTCCCGTCTGGACACTTCCCCGCCACCTCGCCACGCAGGGCGCTGTCAGTCATTGCCCGCGTGGCGGCCGTGCTGTTCGGCGCGACCGGCATCCTCGGGCGCTCATTCACTTCGCCCCACCACCACACCTGCCGGTCGCGCGGGCTTTTGCCGCCGTTTCCCTCCTGGTGCTGGCACTGCTGCAGAGGCGCCCGGTGGTGCGTGCCCTCAACGTCCGCCATATTCGTGTCCTGCTGGCCAGCGGCATCTTCTGGCCGTTCACTGGGTCACCTTCTTTCTGGCCGTGGGGTGGGCGGCGTGGCGCGCACGCTCGGCTTTGCCAGCTTTCCGGCCTTCATCGCCCTGCTCGATGTGCTGGTCTTTCGCGAGCGCATCGGCGCGGGTCGAAAGCACGCTGCTCACCCTGGTCACCCCTCGGGCTGATCCTGGTCGACCCCGTCCTTCGACTTTTGGCAACAGCGGCACCATCGGCCTGCTCTGGGGGCTGCTGTCGCCTGTCTTCGCGTGTCTGGCCGTGCTCAAACCGCCGGGGCAGCTGCGGTGTCGACGCCATTCAGGTCGCCCCCTGTGGCAGAAACCATCGTGTTTCTCGGTGCCGCCGCTGGCCCGGTGCGATGGGTGGCGTGGAGGCCGGCGACGTGTCCACCATGCAGGAAGCTGCGGTCCATGTGGCCGGTTCCGCTCAGAAGGAGGCTGCTGGCCATACGGCTGGTTCCACCCAGGTGGCCAGATCCACGCATGCCGTCGATGCTGCCGGTTCCGTTGTGGCAACGCCTTCCACTCTTGCCGACTGGTTCTGGCTGGCCGTGCTGGGCATCTTCTGCACCGGCCTGTCACATACCCTGTTCGTCAGAAGCCTCGATGGACTGGATGCCCGCAGCGCCGGCATGATCATCGCGCTGGAGCCCGTGTACGCCATTGCCTGCGCCTGGTGGCTCTTCGGTGACCAGCCCAGCCTGCGCATGCTGGCCGGGGCCGGGCTGATCATCCTCGCCACCGTACTGTCGGCGCGGGGAATAAGGGCTGAGAGAAGGGGTCGGGCGGGGATATCAGCCCGTCCACCAGCACCCTCTCCGTTATCCCATCGACCCCCAATCGGCATCCCATCAGCGCTCCCATCAGCGCGTCAATGTCCGCCATTATGGACAATATGGTATGTTTTTGTTCATAATGGCGGACGCTGCAAACCTCATTGTCTTTCCGCAGGAACAGCGCGTTCTCACCGCCATGGGAGAGCGCATCCGCCTTGCCCGTCGCCGGCGCCGTCTCAGCACCACCACGGTCTCGGGCAGGGCGGGCATTTCCCGCAGCACCCTGCACAAGATCGAAGCCGGCGACCCCGGTGTCACGCTGGGTTCCTGCGTCCGGGTGCCAGGCGCCTGCCTGAGTCTGGTCAATGACTTTGACCACATCGCGAGCCGATGACCGGCTGGGCCGAAAACTCTGAGGATCTGGGCTCAGAACCGCCGCCGCGGCCCAAACGCAAGATACGACCACGGTCGCGCAGCCTCCGCCGAGTGGCAAAGTCTCACAGCAAAAGTTTCTGTGATGGCAGGGAGCCGGGCATGGAGGTCTCGGCGGCTGACTGTCGAGGCGTCTGGGTGCCTGACCGACCAGGCGCGTTCGTCGTCGTTGCTCGAAGAGGAGGGCGGGCATGATTCAGCACACCAGTTCGCTCGAGGTCTGGCTGGATGACGATCTTGGCCCTGCCTGCAGGGTCGGGATGGCGCATGATCGTGGCCAGACCCGCTTCACCTACGACACGGACGGCTGAAGAGCCCTCGCGCCTTGCACTCTGACCTGCGCTGCAGCTGGACTCCCCATCCGTTCTTTCCCGGCCTGACCAGGGAAATTTCGGCATCTTTCTGGATTCGTCACCGGACCGCTGGGGGCAGACGCTGATGAAGCGCCGCGAGGCCCTGCAGGCCAGGGATGAACAGCGCTCTCCCGCACCCTGTGCGCGTGGGATTATCTGGTCGTGTACGGGACCTGACCCGTCAGGGGGCGCGCTTCTGCCTGCCTGGTTCCGATGTTTTCTGGATAACGAGAAAATGGCTGCGCCTCCCGTCACCAGCCTGCGGGAACTGGAAGCCGTAGCATAGCAGCCTGACGCATCGTCGGCTGGATGATCTGGATGAACTGCGTCGCTGGCTGGCTGTGCTGGTCGCGCCCGGTGCGTCTTTGGGCGGGGCTCGTCCGAAAGCCAACTTCACTGGGTTGGACGGTTCTCTCTGGATTGGCAAATTCCCCGGCACGGGATGATGACGTGATATTGGCGCGAGTGAGGGTATGCCGCATCAAATGGCCGAGCGAGCGGGTATCGTGGTTCCACCCGCCCGGCTGGCGCGGTTCAACAACGACTACCATACTTTTCTGCGTTCAACGCTTTGACCGAAAAGAGTGGCAGACGTCGCTTCTACGCCTCGGCCGCGACGCTCCTGCAGAAAAAGAACGGAGTGAGGGCAGCAGTTATCTGGAGCTGGCCCAGTTCATTCGGTCTCATGGTGACCCTGAACATGTCGAATCAGATCTTGTCCAGCTGTTCCGGCGCGTTGCCTTCAATGTGGCGGTCGGGAACCGGGACGATCACCTGCGCAATCACGGCTTTTTGCTGGGGCAGGGGGTGGCGTCTGGCGCCGGCCTTCGATGTGAACCCGAACATCGACAAGGCCGAACATGTCCTGAATATCGATGACAGCGACAATAGGCCGGAGCTGGCAACGGTACTGGAAACTGCGCCTTTTTACGACCTGTCCGGCACGGAGGCGACGCGCATTCTGCGTGAAGTCATTTTGTGCCGTGTCGGACTGGCGGTGACGGCCCGTCGGCACCGCTCCGCTGCGGACATCGAACTGACAGCAGGGGCGTTTGGTGCGCTTTCGGATGTGATCGGTGGAAATGTTTGAGATGATCGGGGCTACTCTGGTCGGTCCTGAACAACCCGTCTCACCCCTGATGCAGTGTCGGCAGGAACCACCCTGCAGAAATTGCAGGATTTGCGATCATAGGGGCTCGTTTTCTTGCAATTTCTCCGGGGTCTTCATGGGTCCAAAGCCATCACAACCACAGACTGGCGAGCTGTTCGGGTATCCGCTGCGCGATCACCTGAACCTGAAGCATCCGCTGATCCTGCTGGGCGACCGGATCCAGTGGAGCGCATCGATGAACGGTGGCGGACCAGTTCAAGTCCCGTACTGCGGGCGCCGCCACGTCCCCTCGTCTCGATTGCGGGGCTGCTGTATCTGCAGCACGCCTTCGATCTGTCTGATGAAGTGGTGGCAACCTGGGTGGAAAAACCCGTACTGGCGGGTCTGTACCGGGAGATCTATCTGCAGACCAGGCCGCCGATTGATCCGTCCAGCCTGACACGCTGGCGCAAAAAGGCTGGGCGCTGGCGTGGAAGATGCTGTCTTTGACGCGTGGTTCTGGCGCGGGAACTTGGCATGCTCAAGGAATCCCAGCTTCAGACGGTGATCGTGGACACGACGGTCATGCCGAAGCGATTGCGCATCAACGGATTCCCGGCTTCTGGAACGTACCAGACAGCATCTGGTCAAGAGCTGCCAGGGCGTGTGGCCTGAAACTGCGGCAGAGCTACGAGTCGTGTGGCCCCTCAGCTGGCGAGGCAGGTGGGCCCGCCATGCGCATGCGACAGTTCAAGCGGATGCGAAATGTGCTCGGCAAGCTGCGCAAAACGGGTCGGGCGTATCTGGCGGGATATCGACCGGCAACGGAGCATGGTGACCGGTCCATTGCGCCAATGGCGATGACCTGATGGCACGGGCCGAACGGATTCTGATGCGGCAACCGAAAGGACAAACAAGCTGTGTACGCCTTGCATGCCGGAGGTGGAGTGCATCAGCAGGGACAAGGTCCGAAATCCCTACGAGTTCGGTGTCAAGGTCTCGATCACCACGACGCAGGAAGGTTTCGTTGTGGGCGCAAGATCGATGCCGGGCCGGCCGTACGACAGCCACACCCTGTGCGAAACACTGGAGCAAGCGTCGATTGTGGGAGATTGCCGTATCGGCACTGCCGTTGTGGACAGGGCTATCGCGGTGCTGACGTGCCGGGCGTGAGATCTGCGATCAGGACAGAGGCGAGGCGTGACGCGCGGGATCAGGGCGATGATCAGACGCCGCAGTGCCATCGAGACCGAGCGATAGCGTACGCATGAAGACCGATGGCAAACTTGACCGAAACCGGCTCAGGGGGCATTGGGAGATGCACTTCACGCAGTGCTGTGCGGTGCCGGACATCACATCCGGCTGCTGCTGCGTCGGCTGCAGCGCCGGCTGCGACGTTTATGTGCCTTTATTTTGCTGTCGATTCTGGCCTGTGTACGGCTGATGCTGCCGGATCGGTCCGAAATAACGTTATGACGGCAGGCGGCACCAACCCGGTCCTGTCCAGTCTCTCGGTCGTTCCGTTCAGCAACAGGCTGACGTGCGGATTCTGGGTTGTTCAGGACTGACGAAGTACCACGGCGAGATCATCGTGTTCAATGGTGCGAATGAAGCGCTGGAGGGCCGGCAACGGATGGCGGGGTCGTGCTTCGCTTTCCGGACATGGCGTTTGCGCGAGCCTGGTACGGCAGTGCCGAGTATTGCCAATCGAAGCCACTCCGGCTGGCTGCTACCGAAGGTCGCGCCGTGCTCGAGGGGGTCGGTGCCTGAGCCGGCGCCGTTCGGCCGTTCAGCCGTTCGGTCGTTCTGCCGTTCTGCCGTTCAGTCGGGCGGGTCGGCTCGACCACGTAGCCATGCCGCCATGAAAGCATCTGCATGAATGCCCTGGCTGTTTACCCCGGTTCCGCCTGAAAGCAGCGGTTCCGACATAGTCGCACCGGGGCGGGGTTGTTCACCCTCATCCCGCTTTGTCAGCCGCCTCAGCCCCAGTATCCGCTCCATCACCTCAAAATCCCTGTCGTTGTCCAGCACTGGATGGTCGTGATACAGGCAGAACGTGCCGATCATCACCGTCCAGCGCACTGCGGATGGTGAAGCCGCGCGCCACCAGGGTGCGGTAATGCTCGGCCGCCAGGCACGCCAGAGCAGGGCTGAAGGCGGGCACCACGTCAAAGCCTTCCAGCAGCCGCCGGGCGTTGGCGTAGTCGCGGGCGTGCGAAAGCCGCGGCACCTCGTACAGCACCAGATCCGGCACGACGATGGCCGGGTCATCCTGCTGCAGGACCTCCCTCAGCATGTGCCGGCCCGGGGTGTCGGCACCGCGGAAGAAGTCGATCCAGACACTGCTGTCCACGACGATCATGGCGCACTTCACCGGATGTCATGATGCCTTCCTCCGTAGAACCATGGCGGCTCCGTTTGCGGGGGCTGCCGGCTAGCCGGCACCTTCGGGCGAACCTGGCCAGGCAGGCGGGGTTCCATCAGCATGTCCGTGTGGATGGCGGCCGGATCGGGCTGGTCGTCCCAGTGCAGCTTGCCTTCCCATTTGAGCACTTCGCGCGTGGTTGCGGCGGGCGATGAGCCGAGCCCGTCTTCGGCGGCCTCGCGTTTGGTTTTGTACTGTCCGCCCTGCATGGCGGCGGCCATGAGGTCGTCATCGATATCTGTCGTTTGTGCGCATTGTGTATTCCGTGCATGTTTTCTGTGTATCTAATCCATTTCCCTCCCTTCCACAAGGGGCGCCTCCCTCCCGGGGTTGGCCGGGTCAGCCAGGCTTGCCGTGTCTGCTGTGTCTGTCGTGTCTGTCCGTGTCTGTCGTGTCTGTCGACGTGCCTGCGCGGCTGCCACGTCTTCTGCCGGAGTGCCGTGGCGTCGCTCACACACCACAACGTTTTTCTGTCTCAGACACCCACCATGCCGGTCCGGGCTTACAATGCTTGCCGGGCCCGCCCGGTCGCTAGTGTGGCGTGGGTTTTTGGGCACTGTATGTTGTGCTATGCTGCGGTCTTCGCTGGGGCAGGCATCTGTTCCTGTCCAGCGCTGCCGCTGCGTCGGCCAGCCTCCTCCCGGAGCCACCGGCTCCATCCACATGCTGCCGCCGGGCCTGTGCCCGCGGGTTTCGACGCCCGTCTTTCTGGCAAAACAGGCCCGGGAAGCCCTGTTGCGCCCTGTCGTTCTGGAATCTGCCTCCCATGAAACGTGACCCTCTGCCTGCCGCCAATACCGCTCTGACGCTGCCAGTCCAGCCCATCAGCCAGGACGTGCTGGCCGAGAAGTACCTGAAGGGCAACGAGGCAGACGGCGGCCGATCTGTACGCCCGTGTGCCCGCGCGCTGGCCTCGGTGGAAAGGAGGACATCCGTGCCGAATGGGAGCGAAGTTCCTGGGCAGCACCTGCATGCTGCCATCGGTGCCGGCCGCATCATGAGTGCCGCCGGTACCGACATCGAGGCCACCCTCATCAGCTGTTTCGTCCAGCCGGTGGGTGACTGCATCCAGGGCTTCGACGACGACGGCTACCCCGGCATCTACGAGGCGCTGCGCGAGTCGGCCGAAACCATGCGCCGTGGCGGTGGCGTGGGCTACGACTTCTCCCGCATCCGTCCCAACGGCGCGGAAGTGAAGAGCGCGCATTCCATTGCCTCCGGTCCGTGCAGCTATATCAATGTGTTCGACCAGAGCTGCGCCACCGTCGAGAGTGCCGGCAGCCGCCGGGGCGCGCAGATGGGGGTGCTGCGCATCGACCATCCGGACGTGCTGGATTTCATCACTGCCAAGCGCACGCCGGGCCGGTGGAACAACTTCAACGTCTCGGTGGGCGTGACCGATGCCTTCATGCAGGCCCCTGGCCGACGACGCCGACTGGGAGCTGGTGCACAAGGCCCGTCCGGGTCGCAAGATCATGCAGGCCGGCGCCACCCAGCGCCGACGGCAGATGGGTCTATCGCCGTGTGCCTCGCCCGGCAGCTGTGGGACACCATGCATGAAGTCCACCTACGACTTCGCCGGAGCCGGGCATCCTGTTCCTCGACGCCATCCGCCGCGACAACAACCTCAGGATTACTGCGAGGCCATCGGGGCCCACCAACCCTCGTAGTTGAACAGCCGCTGCCGCCTTATGGCTGCTGCGACTTGGGCCCGATCATCCTCACCCGCTTCGTGCGCCATGCCTTTATAGCCAGGGCGGTGAGCCGACCTTCGATTTTGCGGCCTTGCGAGGTGGTGGCCATTCCGAGTGCGCGCCCTCGACAACGTGCTGGACGTGACCTTCTGGCCGCTGGACAAACAGCGTGCCGAGGCTGCCGCCAGCGCCGCATCGGCGTGGGCTTCACCGGTCTGGGCAACACGCTGGCCATGCTGAAGCTGCGCTACGACCGTGCGGAGGGCCGTGCCATAGCGCCCGCATTGCGAAACCATGCGCAACGCGGCCTGCCGGGCCTCGGTGGAGCTGGCGAAGGAAAAGGCGCCTTCCCGAGTTCGATGCCGACGGGTACCTCGGCAGGGCAGCCAAAAAGGGTGAGGGCACCTTGCCACCCGCCTGCCCGACGACATCAAGGCCGACATTCGCAAGTACGGTATCCGCAACAGCCACCTGCTGTCGGTTGCGCCCACCGGCACCGTCAGCCTGGCCTTTGCCGACAATGCCAGCAACGGCATCAGCCGCCGTTCTCCTGGACCTACACCCGCCGCAAGCGCGAGGCCGACAGTTTCCGAAGAGCGAGTACGGTGGAAGATCACGCCTGGCGCCTCTACCGGAGCAGGGGCGGTGACGTGAACAGCCTGCCCGACTATTTTGCGTCAACGCGCTGGGCATGAGCAGCGCTGGAACAGCGTGGCGATGATGGAAGCGGTGCGGCGTTCATCGACTCGTCCATTTCAAGACGGTCAACGTGCCGGCCGACTATCCATACGAGGACTTCAGGACCTGTACCAGCAGGCCTGGAAGGCCCCGCCTGAAAGGGCAGCCACCTACCGTCCCAACAACGTGCTGGGGTGCCGTGCTGGAAGCTGCACCGGCGAAACCGGAGAAAAGCCTGCAGAAAACGCGGCCGCTCCGGCCGTGCCGGACGTGGATCCGGTGCGCCGGGTGATCGGCGCCGCCCGCAGGGGGCACTGAACGCCGTGGCCGAGAAGATCGAATACTGGACGCGGGAGGTCAGCAGCGCCTTTATCTCATCGTGTCCTTCCTGCCCGTGGGCCGGGTGATGGCAGCCATGGAACGCGCCATCGGTTCTTCATGCCGGTGGGGCAGAGCGGCGGAGTCGCAGCAGTGGATTACCGCCACCATGCGGATGCTGAGCCTGGCCGCCCGTGGCGGCTTCCTCCGACCGGGCGCTGTCCGACATGCGCAAGGTCACGTGGGACTGCAGGTCCGGTGCGTCTGGGCTTTTACGAGAGGCCGATGGCACCCGGGTGCCGCGCTGGCACGACAGCGGTGGCGGCCATTGCCTATGCGCTGCAGAACCTCATTGCCCGCCGGCAGGGGCGGGTGCAGGCCTCGCTGTTCGATCCGGTCGAGCTGCCGGCCGAGTCGTCGGCAGCGGTCCAGTCGGCGGTGTCCGGAACAGAATCGAGGCGTGATGGCCGGCAGAAATGCAGCAGTGTGGCGCCTACGCCGCTGATCCTGAGGATGGCTGCGACTATTGCACGCAGTGATGCTTGCTGGGCGGCTGCGGCTGATCACATCGGGCTGCCGGTTTTCCTGCACGCCCGGTACCGGTGCCTGTACGCAGGTGCCGGTGCCGAGCGTCGTTGCATCAGGGGCGTCCGGCATTACGGGGTTTCCCGGTTTTTCGCCGTGGAACGTTCCGGTCTTGCCGGGGTGTGGCTGCGCCGTACTCCCGGCCTGGTGCATGGTGTTGCCCGTGCCTGTGTGCCGGAAGCCGCGTGCCGCTGTATTTTGAGGTAAAACTCATGAAGAAACTGCTGCAGTCCTGTCTCTGCCGGTCTCACTGGCTGCGTGCACCCACCCCGTCGGGATGCGGCGTCGTCGTTAGCGCTACCGGTGTCCTGCGGGCACGTCTCTGACATCCTCCGCACAGAACACGCATGTCAGAACAGCGCTTCCGCTTCGGGCCAGACCATGCAGCTTTGAACACACAGCGCCGTCCGTCCACACGGTGGCGCCTCTGCGCAAACCCGTCATCCGGCAAACCGTCATCGGGCGTCCGCGGCCTTTCGCAGTCCGAGCGGCCGGGGAGAATCGATGATCGGCATGTGCAGCGCTGAAAACTGCATCCAGCAGGGGCGGCAAACTGGAGATTCGCCAGGAGGCCGCCGGCGAAGTGGGCTACTGCCACCACCTTGCGTGTAGCGTCGTGAATGGATGGGCCTTATTCCGGGCCCAGGTCCGGCAAGGCGGGCAAACAGCGCAAATAACAGACGATGCCATACCGGTAGCCGGGCAGTGCAGAGCTGCCAGGGCAAAGTCGAACTTGACCGGGCAAGCCTGGCGGGCAGCCTGGGGTGAGCTGGCCAGGGAGGCTGGCGGGGCAGGGCGCCCAGGGCAGGCTGACCGGGCGTGCGGGCAGGAGCAGTTGGGCAGGCGGAGCTGGGCGGGGCGTGGCAGATGCAACGCAACCCAACCATGCTGGCGTTCGACGGGCGGGGGATTCAGGGCGGCGATTGGCGCTGTTCATCGCTTGCAAAGACTGTGCGTCTGTATCGCGCCGGAGATTGACACCTTTTGCGACTGAGCGTGTCCTGCCGCCGCAGCGTGCGCTCCTTTTTCACAAAACTCCCTTCGCGAGTGAGACGCGCTTTGTCATGCCGAAAGCACTGGCTTATCGCATACGCTGCTGCAGCGCCGTCGTGGCTGCCGCCTGCTGCTGCCGTGCCTCGACGGCGGGGTGGTGTTACTCGCGTCAGCCGGTGCCAGCAGCGCCATGAGGCTGACAAAAGCAGCACCAAGGTCCAGTCGAAAGCAGTGCCAGGGCCGGTACCCAACAAGGATGGGGCTGTCAGCCGGGAGGACGAGGGCGGTTTTGCTGCCCGGCACGGCGCCGTGCTGCAACCAGCGCCTGTGCCTCGAAAGCGCCATCCGCCCGGTGACGGTCTGGACTGGGAAAGCGGCGAGATCACCACCGCCATCATCGAGCTGCGCCTGCTGCGTGACGGCTGCGCCAGCTGCCGTGCGGAAATCGTGCCCGGTCCGTCTGCGTCGCTGGAAACGGCGCTGATGCAGAACGGCTGCTCCAGCTCATTGCCGAACAGCAGTGGGTGGGCCGCTCTGCCGTGATGGACCAGGCCGAAGCCGCGAGCACCGCGTGTGTCATCGGTGACACGCTCAAGAGTCGGTGCCGTGCAGGGCTGGTATGTGCCGCCATGTGCCATGAAAGGCATATCCCGATCTGAAAACGGTGCGGGATCTGGCCCGCTACGCCCACCCTGTTTCCAGCCCGGAGCCCGGCAGAGGCCCGCCTGCTCAACTGCCCCTCCGGCAGGTGTGCGAAACCTTCAACACCCGCCTGCTGAAAGACTACCGGCCTCTCCGAACGTTGCCTGCAACAACGTCCACGGTACCGGCGCTGCGCTGGATGCCGAGATTTCGGCCGCCTTCCGGGCAGCTGAAGCCCATTCTCGTACTGTGCTGCCCTCGGGTACAGTGGCGAAAGTACAACATGCAGCCCATCGAATTTCCGGCCTACGATGAAGAGGGTGCTGGAAGAAAACGCTGCTGAGAGGCCGAGGGCGATGCTGCTGCTGCCGGGAATCAGGTGCGGCGACAGACGGTACACCGGATAGCGAACGGCACCAGCCTCCGGCACGGAGGGCTTGGGACGAAGGACGGCAAGACGAAGGATGGCGAGGCGCTGGATGCCGCGCAGGCCGGCGAGAGAGAGAGAGGACTGGCAAAGACGAGGGATGGCCGAGGAGGCTCCGGCTGTGTGTCGGGTTTTCCCGTCTCCGAGCAACTGACGGTTTGCCCGGCCATCCATGCCGTTCCGGCAGCAGCGTCGAGCTGTTGGCCCTGCTGGAAAGAAGCTGCAGTTCGAGGCGGCCGTCGAACGGATGATCCTCCGACGCGGCCCGAACACCGGCGCAGGGGATGGAACCAGGCCGGTATCTTCCTGCGTGACAATCCCGATATCTGGCGACGCTGGGTATCGTGATGCCGCGATGCGCCTGCAGCAAATGCAGCAGTGCCGCAGAAAACCCTGCGCAGCCTGCGGGCTTTCCCGTCGTGGTCGGTGGCCGATGCCCTGAGACCATTCGCTGGCGTACGGTGCAGAAGCATGGCGAGCAGTTCCGCCGCATCAGCGAGCTCCACGCTCGATGGTCTGCTGCTGCCGCTGCTGAGCAGGCGCTCGGCGGTTGCCACCCTGGCTGGTGCTGGCCGTGCTCGGCCTGGTGGCGTGGCACGCCGCCGTCGGCTCTGGATGGCTGTGCTGTTGCACGAGCGGGCCTTCTATGTGGTGGGGCTTTGTAGCCTCTGGACGCGGCGCTGATGCAGACGCTGTGGCCCTGCTGAATTACCCTCGTCGCTTCTTCATGCATGCTGGAGCTTTCCAAAAGCTTTGGGCATCATCATGGCGCGCAACGAACGCCTGTGCCGCATCTTCACGCCGGTGCTCGACATCATCCAGACCATGCCGTCGTTTGTGACCTGATTCCGGTGCTGATGTTGTTCGGCGTGGCAGGGTACCGGCGCTGTTTGCCACCGTGGTCTATGCCATTGCGCCGCTCATCCGCCTCGCGGCTCTGGGTATCCGGCAGGTGGATGCGCGGATGGTGGAGCAACGATTCCTTCGGCAGCGCCGCTGCACAGCGGCTGCGTGGGTGCGCTGCCGCGCACCGTCCGATAAAGCATCGCGCGCGGCATCAATCAGGCGGTGATGAGTGCTCCAGCTGGGCATGAGTGTGGTGGCCTCGATGATCGGCGCCCGGGGGCTGGGTGGACGTGCTGCAGGCCATCGGACCCACTCAGCATCGGGCGGGGGTGCGAGGCGGGAACCGCCATCGCGTGTCTGCCCATCGTCATCGACCGCATCCACGCGCAGGCATATGGGAGAAGGCATGATGGGGCAGCGTGGCCTGATAGGCGGGGCTGCACCGGAACCGCGAGCACGCCAGCGCGTGGACCTGACGGGCGGGCGTCGCGATGGCGGGGAGGCCTGTGCGATGACCAGCATCGTGTTCCAGACACTCAGCAGATCTACGGCCGAAAGACGGGGCCTGCGCTGGAAATTAACGCTGACGACGGCGCCAAGCAGTAGCACCGACATCCTGGCGCGCCGGCTGCCAGGTGCTGCGCGACATCAATCTCGGCATCGACGGGGAGAGATTTTCTGCCAGCATCGGCATGTCCGGTTCCAGGCAAGTCAAGCAATTTTCCCGTCGCCACGCCTCATCAGACAGCTGCGGGCGGGTCTGGGCCTGCGACACCGCATGTCACCGGACTGCGGTGAACGTGGCTTCTGCGCGAATTTCGCGTACCGCGTCGGCGCATGAACATTTCGCCAGCATTTCAGGCTGATTTCGCGCGTGGCAGTTCTGGGGAACACCTGCTATGGCCACTGCGTGTGCGAACTCAGGGAGCAGGAGGCGCGTGCTGGCTGGATGAAATGGAGCTGTGCCGGGCGGGAAGACCCTTTACCCCGAGCAGCTCTCCGGTGGCATGCGCGGCGTGTCCGGTCTGGCGGGCACTGGCGGCACGATACCGACATATTCTGATGGACGAGGGCTTTTCGGCGCTGGATCCTGCCATGCATCAAGCTACAGGATCGCGTACTGGATACAGCGGCACCTGAACCATCATCTTCATACCCGACATCGGTGGGGCTGAAATGGGCAACCGCATCTTCATTCTCAACGGGCAACTGATCAGCAGGGCGCACCACGGGGCTGGTGGACAATCCTCCAGCGATTATGTGGCGGGTCATGGCGCACCGGTGCCGGTAGCAGCGTTAACCGGACGTCAGGCATCTTTACGCCAGGTGTGCCGTCATCGTACCACGGCGCATTGATTGCCAGCCCTGTCGCACGGTTTTGGTGACGGTCAGATCGTCCCCGTGGGCCGGGCGTTAGACCATGCCGTTGCAGAAGTTTGTGCGGGGCTGGATGGCGCGCCGAAAAGACTGCCCGTTCAGGGGGCGGACGGGCATGCCGCCGACTCAGCCTATTGGCTCACCATCTCGTGGACCAGCCTCCGCAGAACAGCCGACTGAACGCCTCGATGGCCGCGTGGGTGGTGCCATTGGGAGTGACGGCCTGGCGCAGCTAAGCGATCAGCTTTCTTCCTGGGCCTGCAGTGGCGCTCCCAGCGCAGTCGCAGCCGTGACGGGCAGATCCAGGAGCAGACCCAGCTGCACGGCCGCGTCGTGGCGCCTCGCTGAACCGTTGATGGTAGGCGGGGCCACTGCCGCTGATGGCCATGACGGCATGCAGCTGGTCCTCGTTCCGCACCCAGAAGGCGCGGCCCGGCGTTGACAGCCGGGTGGGGTATCACGCAGGGTGGAGGAGACATCGTTGCCGGCCCAGGCCACGGCCCTGACGGGCCATCGCAGCGTATTGGGCATGCTACTTACGGGCGCTGAACCAGCGAAGACGGCACGGAATCATCGATGGACACATGACACATCACCGACATCACGGTGGCGCTTTTCCGGCGGAGGCGGGCAGGGGCACTGTGAGTGCCTCGCGGGCCGCCCAGCGAACCCTGACGGCCGCGACCCTGCAGATACGTACCGGGCGGCCAGCGGATTGCGGCCTGACGACGATGCGGGCCTTCACGTCCCTGGGCGCGCAGTGGATCCACGGCGTCGATACCGCATCCACGGGTAGCGGTCAGCCAGGCTGCCCAGAGCCGCGCCTGCAGCCATGCCGAAAGGCATTCAGACCATACGCCAACTCACCCGTCATGCGGTCAGGGCCGGAGGCAGGAATGCCCCGTCTTTCAGGCGGTATCGTCTACAAAGATATTAATGGTTTTCTGGGTCATTTTAACGCCCGCGGTATGCAGGATATCGATATTGCAGCTACGGTCTGCGCATGTGAGCCGTCCCGCAGGGGAAGACGTACGTTTGGCAATCCAGCCGCCAGCCTTCATCGCCAGCACTGCCGGCCTTCATCCGGCGCGGCTGCTCCGTGAGCGGATGGTCGCCGACGTTACCCTCTGATGGACGGATGGGCGCCGCTTCTTCGGAGGTCTGGGCGGGTGTCCGGGGCTGCGTCGTTCTGCGCTGCCGGCCTTGTCCGTGCTCCTGCGCTGTGCCGTTCGCCGTGCTGCCAGCCGCCCGCCAGCCTTCCTCCTTGGCTGCCGGTCACGGCTTCCCGCCGCGCCAGGGCGGCCATCGCTGGCCTGGTCTCAGCATCGTCGTCTGGCGTCTTTGCCATTTCCGGGTTGGCTGGGCGGCCCTGGCCTGCAACGCGGGCTTCCGCCATCAGGCGCGCTGCGCGGTCGCGGGCTGCGTGGGGCAAGCCATCCGTTCGACCTGGCCGGCGTCCGGCACCGAGGAACTTTCAGGGGCCGTCTGGCCGCAGCATGGACGAGTCGAACAGCTCCTGAATCAGGGGCAATACTGCCGGCGCGGTGGAGTTCGTACATACACAGCCGGTCATGTGCGTGCTGCGGATGATGGGCGGGGTCCGGGTACAGGCGATGCACATACTCGACGTCTACGCTGTTCGCATGCCGTGATGGCCAGGATCAGCAGTCAGCCCGGGCGATGCCGGCCGTTTCCAGCAGGGCGGGGGGATCGTCGCGCGTCATATAGTAGGTCTTCATGCCGTAGCGGGTCGGGTGCGTCCGCGTTTCGGCGTCGTGGTCGATCACGGTGGACGGTGGCCGCAGGGCCAGCAGGCTGTGACCATCTGGCCAAAGCGTCTCCGTGGCCGGCAATGATGACCGGATTCTCACTCCTCTTTGTCATTTCGCGCGCGGTGTCGCTGGTGGTGGCGGCGCGAGGGCCAACTTCTCATGCGGTGAAGAGCGTGGGGTGAGCAGCATCGACAGCGCCACCACCAGCATCAACCGTTCGCCCGCGTACGACGGCATCACCGCATCTTGCACCACGGAAATCAGCACGAAGCCGAACTCGCCGGCTGCGACCGGTGACAGGAAACAGCTGGTTTCCAGACGCTTCCAGGCGAAATGTACCCAGCGCATACAGCGGCCTTTACACCATATTTACGTCATGCAGAATTAGGTGAAGAATTCGCTGGCCAGCGAAATTCATGCCAGCGCCACCGGTGAAGAACAGCCCCAGCAGCCATAGAGCCGCCAGAGGATCGAGCGTGCTCAGGGCGTGGCGACTATTCATCAGCCAGCACCGCCGGCAGAAGGCGCCCCAGTGCGACAGGCCCACCAGGTTCATCAGCGCGGCAATACCACCAGCATCAGCGCAAAGGCGGTGTACCGCACCTCTGCGCAGGCGCGATTCGGCAATGTGGCGAAACGCAGGCGCGACCAGACTAATGTCCACCCACTACGATACCCCAGGATGATGAGCGTCTTGAGCCAACCATCAGGCCATTCCAGCAGTGTGGCGGTGGTCTCTGCTCACCACCGCCCACATGGCCGGCCAGTTCCGGCATGGCCTTGGCAGCAGCGCCAACATGGGGATGACAACAATATCCTGAAGAGCAGCACAGAAAATGCGCTCTGGCCTGAGCAGCCCAGCAATGCCGTAGTGTCTGCGGCGATGGCGGTGGACGACGAGGCCCTGCAGCCAGCCGCCACGGTCACCTGCCACGCGCCAGGCCCATGCAGTCCGGCTCATCACGGCCATTTAGTACCAGCCCGCCAGCCCAGCAGCTTGTTGCGCAGCCGCCAGAGCGTGGCCGGCAGCTTGCTACCAGAAAGGCATCATCACCACGCCGAATTCCGGCCACTTCCTGGTTCGGCAGGTTTCGCTGCCTGGCCCCGGCAGGGGCCATTGTGATGCAGCGGCAATCAGGTGGCCAGGACGGAGCCGAGCCCAGGCGTTGAAATGAGCACCGCCACGACGGCGGAGAACAGGCAGACGAAGGCGATGGACAGGGTGATTCATGGGCCGGGCGCGGTGGGAAGAAAGGGCCCAGCCGTGACGGGTGCAGATACGTTCATGACACGCCGGTGCCCGTCCAACCCAGCCGGACGTATGCCAAGCGCGGGGCCAATGCAAAAATGGCCCCATCTTTCCTCACCGTCAGTTCACCCTGCTCAGGTGTGTGCTGGCGTCACCGGCGCAGGTTCACATCTGGTGAATCCATTTGACTGTACGGTACGCCTTGTCAACACATGGACTCAGGATGACGTAGGGACGGCGAATGCGTCACCCAACACGCTCGACGTTGATCTGCCGGGTAGCCAATCGCATTGGCCACCGCCGGACGTACTCAGCGTTTGATCTTCGCCGCAAATCACCAATCGATTCACCATCGGCGAAATGCGGATCGACGCCTACAGGGCGTCATCACGATAGCCGATGCGGCCCTGCTTCACGTCCATGCTTCGTCACGAGTCGGTTCAAGACGCCAGTTTCTTCGTAGTCGTCGGCCGGAAGCGGCGGCGGTCCATCTGCAGGCGATGATGATCAGCGACGGATTGGCCTTAACGTGGTTTCCCAGCCACGGTCTGGCCATTCTTCATTCGACGTGATCACGTTGCGGATGCCAGCTGCTTCAACCAGCTGGCCACACCCTTCTGGCCAGCCGCTGCAGGTCCATGTCCATTTCGGCGCTGAGAACACACCACCACGGCCGACAGGTTCTTCACCTGGGCCTACTTCACCTTGTCGACAGCAGCCTGGCGAGGCCCTTCAGGTCATCGACAGGGCCCTTTGCTTCCCATCCGGTATACCACCAGCGCTTCTGATGCTCTTAGAGGGCATCGATGTTGTATTCGGCGTTGGAGACGCCGTCAGGCGGTCAGGTTGTCCTTGCCTCACCAGTCCGACGGGGTGGGTAGGGGATCTTGGTCGTGGAACTGCTCCCGGTGGCCACCCGCCTTCCTTGCCATGCCATTCGAACTGCGTTGATCACGATGCGGGTTTTCTCGACCTCGGCTCGAAGCTCAAGATCGTTGTCGGCCAGGCAGAACACCTTGTCATTGATAACATGAACTGCGGCAGCACCGGGTTAGACCACCGGTGCTGGTCTATTGTAGGCCAGCGAATACAACATTTCGGTGCCAGCCTGGCCGATAGTGTTAGTAATTGGGGCCTTCACAAACTCCAGCGTGGCCGCAGTTGTCACCTTCAGCGGGTGGGTGGTGGCCTGTGCACCGGACATGGGCGGGCTGAGCCCAACAGAATTAGCCGCCGCCATGGCCGGCGGGAGGTGCCGGGCCGAAGACAGGCGCCGTGGCTGAACACCGCCACGCAGGAAAAACTCTGGTATGGCAGAACATGGGGACTCGCTCGCCGGGTCAGGGACGAACGGGCGCAACGCGGCAGCCTGCGCCAGCGTGGTCAGGACCGTGAGGCGGTACGCGGGAGGGGAACCTGGTGGCATTGGCCGGATGGACGGGCAAATGGCACCACCACCAGGTCTGCCTGGCCGCACGGTGTGCAGCCCTGCCTGCGGATGAGGCACGATGCAACAGGATCGCTCACGGTGCCATGCCCCACGCCGGCCATGAACCGTCAAGGGTGCCACGGCAGGCCTGTAGAGGTTTCCTTCAGCTCAAACGGGTCTCGGCGACGCTGGCGCCGGACTTCACCTTCCCGAACCCGTGCAGACGGTTCCGGAAGCCAGTCCGCCAGGTAGGGCTGCTGTCTGAGCGGTTCAGTGGTGTGACGGATGTGCAGACCGGTGGTGTGCAGATTCCGCTGAAGCCGCTCATGCCTGGTTGCAGGGCAGTTCCATTTTGGGCAGGCAGGCGTGTGTTTTCATTGCAACCCGTAGCCATTGGGGTATATGACTGCCTGCGGCATGGCTGCAGCAGGACACAGGTAGATGGGGCTGGTGGGTGGCGCACCGCATGTCCGCACTAGATTTCCAGTGGCCCGGAAGCGGTAGGGCGACAGCTGGGTGACTCACACGGCGCCTGTCCGGGCCTGTCGGCAGTGATGGGGTGAGCCTGTGCCGCGGCAGGCGGACCACACCACCAGAAAAACCGGGCAGGCATTGGCGAAACCGAGCAGCGCCAGTATAGGAAGGCGCACGCGGGTGCGTCAAACTCATGGCGCGTACCTGTAACCTTACGCTGCAGCGCTGCATTGCCTATGCGACGGCAAAGCCCTGTATGCGCAGTACGCCATGTCAGCACGGCTGGGCCAGCGTGGAGTTACTGGTCGAGCGTGACACGCCGGGGAGGCGTCGGGACCAAAAGAGCGGCGTGCCGGAGGGCGACGACTAAATAGAACCGTTTGTTACTGCTTCGAGGCGCGTTCCGGCGTTTCAGGCGTTTCTTCCACCAGCCGGGGCATCAGCCGGCACTCCAGCTCGGACAGTTTGGCGTCGCCGCCTACCTGGATCCGTATCGCCATGCCCTTAACGCGGGTGGGGCGAGCACTTGACGCCAGCAAGGCAGGCTTGGTCGGCGTTTCCTCAAACGATCTTGCGGAAACCGGCACCTTCGAGGATCATGTGCTTCATAGCCCACGGCGTCGTGCCCGCAGCGGGCGAGAATTTCACCGTGTCCGCAACGGTTCCGAACTCCGGCTCGTACACCATGGCACCGTTGGCGCACGATTGAGCATTTTCCTTCGACGGTTTCGGCATGGGCCAGCGTGGCGGCCAACAGCAGGGCGCCAGGGCGCCGGCGAGGAGACGGGCGGTTTCATGTTCTGGTTCCTCTTAAAGGCGGTGTCGCGGGGACCAGATGCGTCCATGACGCGCACCAGGGAGGAATGGTTGGCCCGGCGCCTGCCAGAAAGGTTCACCGGTGCTGAGACGCCGCTGGCGGAGCATCATGTCATGCCGCGAGCCGGGTGATGCGGCGGGCAGGGCATGCGGGGGCACCTGCTGTCCCTGCCGTTCAGGCAACCTGGCCGGGCAGGGCGGAAGCGCAGCGCCGCGAACTTATGTTGGTCCACGATTCAGCTCGTCGGCTGCACCTGGAAGATGCCTTTTATCAGTTCCTGGTCAGCACCTGCAAGCGTGCCGATGGCATGCAGGCAGCGTTACATCCGGCCAGCCGGTCGCAACCGCATGGCCTGGTTCGGGTCGTGGACGACCCCGGCACTGGTGATGGGCGTTACCGCCGATCCATCGGCGCGGCTGCTGGTGGATCCAGGTGATTGGTGGGCTCGTCATCAGCGGGATCTGCGGCTGCCGGCACGGGGCGCGGGCGATGGATGCGCTGGCGCTCCCGCCGACATCTGGCCCCAGCGGTCCTGCTTCTCTAGTGCATCTCTGCACGGCCACAGAACTTCCTGCACCAGCTGGTCATCATGCTCGGACCGGCTCACAGAACTCGACAGGGGTGCGGCCATCCACGGCATCGCAGGCGTGGTCGCCAGCGTGTCGGCGATCTGCGGACAGCGCATCACGCAAAAGGCGATCTGGCGCCGGCGCCGTGACTTCGATTGTGACCCTGCAGATTGCACCGCCCTGCGACCGGATCCGGCGATGCGCTGCATCAGGCTGGACTTGCCCAGGCTGGGTGGAGCGATCAATTAACCAGCTCGCCCGTTTTGACTGAACGACACGTCGTGGACGATGCGCTGGCGCCCGGCATTCAGGACACACCGGTGATTTCGACGCCAGCGCTTGCGGATCAGGTGCACCAGCCAGCTGGCGGTGTTGTACGTGGCCAGGTTGCAGTATGGTGCCGGCGCCGGCGGTGACGATTGCATTCCATGTTCATGCTCTGCTCCGTTCAGCGCTGTACTTGCCACGACAGCAGGATGGAAGCGTCACCGGGGCGGCGCCCGCAGGGCGGTAACGACGCCGGTCGGGCAATCCTGACCCCTTGATCGCGGCGCGCGACGTGATGTGTTGTTAGCATCAGGAAGGGCAAATGGCGCACTGGCGGGCAGCAACCGCTGGTGCGCATGAAGCCGCGTCCGCGCACGTGGAATCCTGCCAGATGAAACCGATCGCTTACGGCCACCGCGGCTGGCGGTCATCAGCGCAGCCGTCTGTCAGGATGCCCCTGCGCGGCGCACCAGCACCGGGAACTGGGCGGATTCGGCGCCGGTGGAAGGCATCAGGGCGCAGGCGTGCAGCATGGGAGTATTTGACCAGCAGCCATGCGGCGAGTGGCGATATAGGCGCGATCTGGGCCGCTTACGCCGCTCAGGCTGCCCAGCGGCCCGAACGCGTCTGCAGGCCTGCTCAGCGCTGCCCTGGCGATGATCAGCGGGTGAGCGCGTTAGACAGCTGCGAACCGACGTACGCCAGCCAGATAATCTGGCCGCTGTTGCGCAACCCGCCACCGGCACGCCTGGGACGGGCCCTGTGGGCGTTGACGCGCCGGTGAAGCTTGAAAGTTATCGAGACCAGACCACGCCCGCGGCGATGGTGATAACGCACCGGGTGGGCGCCTGCCGAGATGCCAGAGCAGGTAGGATCGGCCGCGGGTTGCGCAACGTCTGCCACATTGACGCGCCAGGCGGCGCCGCAGCAGGCGACCACGATCGCTGGGTCAGACGGTAATTCAGATGCCGTCATCAGTGGGTTCGGCCTCGATGTTTCCAGGCCCAGCGTTGTGCTTTATCGCGGATAGGGGCAAAGGCATGCTGATCTCGCCGACCGACCTTTTGTATCATGGTCAGGAGACGGCGGCGGGCGATGACCGGTGATGCCGTGCGCCACAGCGGTGAAATTTTGGGCGGGGGCCTTGGTCGGGAAAGTGGTGTCAGGGCAGACGGCAGGGCGGGTCCAGCGCATCGGGATGGTCATCCTGTTGGTGGCCCTATGCAGGACGGCCCTACAGGCTGTTGAAGCGGAAAGGCGGACAGCGGCGGCGGGTGGGCGTAGCCTTCAGGAAGGTGTACCGTCCGGACTGCTGCCCGCCTGGTAATGGCCGTTTCAGGACACGTGCGCCAGCGGGACAGGGCGGCCCCGGTGGCGGGGCTGCCGTCTGCACATGGCGCAGTAACCGTTCAGACTACGAAGCGTGGCGTTCAGGAAAACGCAACTCAGTGCTTGTAGCTTGCTCATCGCAGGCACAGTGTCGACGTCGACTCCATACCGCCGGCGATGCGGATCGAAGGCCTGCAGGGCGTGAAAAAATCCACGATAGCAAAAGCAGTTCCTTTCTTCGGCGTCATATGCGCTGGTCGGCGTCGTTCTTCAGGAACTCGATTTTCTCGTATGGTCGTCAGCCGGGAAGCGCGACAGTCATGCGGTGATGATCGTGACGGGTTAGCCTTAGCCACGGTTTCTTGGTCAGCCATTCTCGCTGGGGGCGTACGTTCTTGATGCAGCTGGTTCAGCATAGCCAGCCTGCACCTTTCCTTCGGCCAGCGGGTCCGGATTCCATGTGGCGCTGGACGTCAGACCACGGCGACAGGTTCTTGACACCAGCACGGCTTCGACGGCGGCGGCTGCGCGTGCCAGACCGCGGTTCTGCGCGCCACCCTTGGCCTCGACGTTACCAGTGGTGGCCAGCGGTCGATGCTCTTGTACAGCGTGTTGGTCTTTGTGAGGCGTCGGTACGGGCAATGGGCCCTACGTGCGTGCGCCCCGCAGTCGGGCAGCAGCAGGTACGTGGGGATTTTCAGGTCGTGGAACTGACTCACGCGTACCGGCGCACCTCCTTGCCGATGCTGCCGCGCACTGCGTACCACCAGGTTCTGGCTTCTTGTCGACCACGGATTCGAAGCTGCGGCGTTGTCGTCCAGGCAGATCTGGCGGTGACGGCCTTGACACTGTAGCGCGGGTTTGAACCGCGGTACCGAAACACCTTGTCGGCCAGACCCAGCGAGTACAGGATTTCGGTGCCGCCCTGTGCCGACGGTGACCACACGGGCGGCGCGCCTTGTCCAGAGAAGGTCAGCGGATGGCCGCGGTTCTGCGAGCTTAGCGCGGATGGAAGGTGGTGGCGTTGGCTGCCGCCGGCGGAAACGCCCAGACCAGCGACAGCAGGGTGGCGAGCGATGAGCTGCGGGAGGGTACGGTTTGCTCCGTTGCCGGTGGGGCTGCAGGGAAGAGGATGTGCAGGTCAGCAGGGGACTGGCTGATGAACGATGCCAGCCGGCACGACCGAGGAGATGCGTACTGCCGCAGGCATGTGAAGAACCTGCCTCCGGGGAGCCTCCGCAAAAATCCTGCGGGCCGCACGGGTGCGATGCAGGCAGCGCGGCCTGCTGAATGATTAGAATAAGACGCGTTTGTGCTCTGGCCTTCAGAGCGGCGACGAGTATAGAATCTGTTTGGCACCCGTCGACAGTGGCTGAAGTGATTGTGTGGGTGTGTTCGTTTTCCTTTCAGCGGGCGCGTCCGCGGCACGCGCCGGGGTATGGGGCGCTATCATCGCGGCTCGTTTTCCTACTTTTTCGTTTCGGCCGGATGGAGGGCAAACCTGCGCGGCGAAAGCTCTCCCGCGAGGTACGTCCTTGGCGCCGGCTGCATCTGAGGGGACTCGATCATGCCCGATCACCCGCACCGACAAAAGGCAGCATCCACCGGGCATGCGCCCGTGACCATCTGGCCCGAGGCAGCGAGGGCCATCGACGGCCGTCTGCAGCCATCAACCCGTCTGCAGGCCGTACGCTGGCGATCTTTGCGCTGTGCTTTCTGGTGGTGCTGCTAGACGGCTTCGACACGGCTGGCGTGGCGCTACATCGCGCCCTCGCTCGTGCAGGATGGGGTGTGCCAGCCAAGCACTGGCATTGGCGCTCGGTGCTCAGCGCGGCCTACTGTTCGGTCTGGCGGCAGCGCACTGTCTTTTCCGGCGAGTGCCGACCGCTGGGGCAGCGGCTGACGCTGACGGCCTCGGTGCTGAGTCTTCAGCGGCGTGCCTGACTCTGGCCTCGGCCTTTTTCGCCCTGACCTGCAGATTGCTGGCGTAGCCGCGCTTCATCACCGGCGTATTGGGGCTGGGTGCCTGCGCCTCAACGCGTGCGCTAGTCGGTGGGTTCAGCCGCCATCGCGCCCGCGCCTTCATCACCAACGCCATGTCTGCGGCTTTCCGCTGGGCGCTGCACTGGGCGGCTTTCTGGCCGGCTGGCTGGTTCGGCCTGGCTGGCGCAGCGTTGCTGCAGCTGGGCGCGTGGCGCCGCGCTGGGTGCTGGTGGCTGCCCCTGCTCCTGTGGCAGCTTGCCAGGTCACGGTACCACAGGCCCGCCCGGACGGGAGGCGTCAGGACAGGTGAGCGTTGCAGACTACGTCGCCAGGGCGGCGCGCGCGTGGGCTGCTCCTGTCGCGTGGTGTTGGCAGTTCCACTGCGAGATGATGCCGGGCGCCAAGCCAGCCGTACGGAGCGGTGGGCCAGCAGGCCAGACGCCAGCCCGTGGCATCGGTCTCGTCGCTGTCAGCATTACCTGCTGTCGCTGATGCTGTGGGTGGCCTGCTTCACGTGGGGCTGGTGGTGTTCTATGCGCTGATCAACTGGATGCCGGTGCTGTTCCGTGAAGCGGCATGGACCGCGCCACGGCCTCGCTGATTCGCGGCCCTGTTGCGCGAACTGCGTGGCATTAGGCGTGGGCGCCGTGGCGCTGGAGCTGGCTGATGGACCGTTTCTTTCAATGGCGGCGTGCTGGCCCTGGGCTGTGGAGGGACGGCGCTGACCGTCTGGAGCCATCAGCCCGGCGGGCCATGGGCGACCACGGTCTGCTGATGCTCGTGGTGTTCTGATGGCCGGGGTGGTGATAGACTGCCGCCCGAGGCCTCCGATGCCGGCGCTGGCACGGCCGGTTTCTATCCTACCGAAGGGCGGGCCGCAGCGGCGTGGCCTGGATGCTGGGCGTCGGCCGCTTCGGCGGCATTGCCGGCTCGTTCCTGGTGGCTGCGTCGGCGGCCCGGCGCAGGTGGGCACCGCGAGACATCGCTGCCGTGGTGGCCGTGCCGGCGGCAGCTGAGCCATGGTGGCGCTGAGGGTGAAGGTGAGTGTACCGTCGTCAGGGTGACCGTCGTCCGGTGCGGGGGCTTCGGGTCTCCGGCAGCCCAGAGTCTGACGGAAACGCTTTTCCATTCCGTTCAGGCGCCGAGGGTGGCCCCGCCGTCGATGACGATCTGCTGCATCGTGATGTGCCCGGCCTGGTCGGACGCGAGACGCACGGCGTCCGGTCATCTCCGGCTGGCGATCTTGCCCCAGCGGGATGCAGTTTGTAGTCTTCGGGCGCCCCTCGATCAGGGCGTTTCTCGCCCGGCCGGGTCACCCAGCATGCCGGCCAGCATCGGTGTGTTGGTCGATCGGCGAGACGATGTTGCAGCGCACCCCAAAAGGTGCCATTTCGCGCCACGGTGTCATGGCGACTGCGGCCAGGCCTTCGAGTGCAGTAGGCCAGCATGCGATGCGCGGCACCACGGCCGCGTTCGAGGCAATGTTGACGATGGCGCCACGGCGCTGCGCCTTCAGTACCTGCGCCCACTGCTGGATCAGGTGGAAGTCGGTGACGTTCACGTCGGGCGACACGCCTGCCAGTCGTCGGCGCCCAGCGTATCCAGCCCGCCCATGCGGCAGCACGGCGGCGGCGTTGACCAGCACATCCAGCGAATCCCAGCGCTGGCGGATCTGAGCGTATACCCGTGCAATGGCGGCCGTATCCGTCAGGTCCACCTGCAGCTGGAGTCAGGGCAGGCGGCGTGGCAGATGCAGAAGGGAAGCGGAGGACTCGCGCGCCTCCCGTGCGGGTTGCGACCCGGTGGGTGCTCTGCCGGTCAGGCGATCACCTCGGCACCTTCCCCCGACAAAGCGCTCGGCAATGCGTCGGCCTATGCCCTGGGCCGTGCCCGTGACCAGGACGCGTTTTCCGGAAAACGCCGGGTGGATGTGAATTCATGGTCATGACAGCCTCGTGTGAGGTCGATTCAGAAAATGAAAACAGCCGCCGTCACCCGGGCGTGTCATGGACGCATTCGTCCGGAGACATGCCCTTTTGTGCGTGCGGGACAGGGCGACAGGGCTGCCGGGTGGATCCAGTTTGCCGTGGACGTGATGTCCTGCGGTGGCATCGCACACGCAGCCCGGGTGGCCACATGCAGGGCCATCCGGTGCTCGGCTTCGGAAAAATCGGCGACGCATTCACCTACAGGAAAGGCTGCACATCCTTCATGCGAAGGCTTCCACGGCCCGTGATCATGCAGCCGATGGGCGCATACACGCCCACGATGACCAGCTGGTCGCGTTGCTGTGCCTTCAGCCGCTCTGCCAGGTCACTGCGCTGAGGCACTGTAGCGCCACTTGTCCAGCACCACATCGCCAGCGGATGGCGCAGTCCGGCACGATGGCCTGCTGGGCGCATCTGCTGCCGGCAAACCCGGGACACATGTCGTTGAGCGCACGGTCGCCCGCGGCTGCTGGTGGGGCTGGGCCGTGTAGAACACGGGGACCCCGTGCCGGGCCGCCCACCGTTTGAGTGCGGCAATGTTACCGATCAGGGTTTTCAGCAGTGCCGAATCCGGTTCGTAGAAGCGCAGAAAATACTGCTGCATGTCGTGGACCAGCAGGGCGGCGCGGGCAGGCTGCAGTGTCCAGCTCGCCTTGTTCTTCGGAAAACTGTCGGGGGTGGGCAGTGGGTAACTGCCAATGGCAGGAATGGCCATGGTTCGGTTATCGGAGAAAAATATGGAAGTGCTTCACGAAATGCCGCAGGCCCGCAGCATGGTGCGCTGCTTGGTCTGAACTTCATTCCACTCCGCGTGCGGGTCGGATGCTGCCACGATGCCGGCACCGGCAAAGATCTGCAGCTGCTCGTCCTCCAGCACGCCGCAGCGGATGGTGATCACCCATTCGCCATTGCCGTCGGCATCCATCCAGCCGGTGAAGCCGGTGAACAGTCCACGCTCGAACGGCTCGATGCACGGATGATGGCATCGCCTCATCACGTGCGCGTACCGCATACCGCCGGCGTGGGTGAATGGCGCAGGCCAGCTGCAGGGCATTGGAGCAGGGGGCTTCAGGATGCCGTGAATCTGTGTGCGACAGATGCCACAGTGCGGCCGTGCTGATCAGCGATGGATGTTCCGGCACTTCCAGCGTCGTGCACAGGGAAGGCCAGGCACGGATGTCGGCCGTGACGAAACCATGCTCGTGATGGTCCCTTGGCGGAGGCTGTCAGCCGGTCGGCATTGGCCCGGTCGTCGACCGGGTCGGGCGAGGCGGCAGGCCGATCCGGCCAGCGGGTTGGACTGCACACATTCCTCATGCCGGCGAATCAGCGGCTCGAGGCTGACGCCGGCCGGATGACCGCCACCGGGCAGCGGAACCTCGCAGCAGGTAACCGCTGGGGTTCTGCTGTCGCAGCCGTGTGCGCAGCACCGCCACGGGCGGGGGCGGTGAAGGTCAGACGGCTGAAATGGCCAGCACGGTCTTGCGCAGCGGGCCGGCTGCGCAGGCTGCTGCGGCGCGGGCCACGCCCCGCTCGAAGCCCCTGCTGGTCGGGATGGTGGTGAGGCTGTGCGGGGCAGGGGAGCAGGCAGATCCGCCGTGGTCAGGTCTTCCCAACCCGTGATCCATTCGGACTGGGCCGGAACATACAGGCAGCTGGGTTCGCGGGTATCGAAGGGATCGATCCCACCACGATGGGCCGTTCCACACCGGCTGCGCGTGCGGGCGAAGGCTGCCCGGATGTGCTGCTGCAATGCACCGTCCGTCATCCCATTTCACGGCCGGGTCTGGATGATCTCCTGCACACCCTGCGTACGCAGCGTGTGAGGGGCCGTGCGAGAACAGAAAGACCGCATCGTCGGGCATCTGCAGTGGAGTCCTGCTGCGTGCCGGCAGCCGCGGATTGCGTGCCCGAACCAGAACCTTCGGTCAGAGACGATGTCATGATGGAAGGGTGCCTATGGATAAGAAATGATTTTTATTTTATATGCACTCGTCTGTTTTCACTGACGCAGGGGACATGGCTTTGTGGTTGTCGTGCTTCAGGGTCTCTTTCCTGCCCTGAAAGAATGTTCACGCCGTATTCCCGCCAGAAACGTGCCGCAGGGTCTGGTCGCTCAGAACCGTTGCACGCCCCGACAGTCATCAGCCCCAGTATCGCGTCATGACCAGCGAGCCGGCTACGTGTACCCCAATGGCGCAGCCGCTGCCCGACAGCAGCCGGCCGTGCTGCAGCAGGCCGGTGACTTCCGCGGAGAATGTCGAGAAGGTGGTCAGTCCGCCCAGAAACCCGTGTGATCACCAGCGGTTTTCCATTCGGGGCCAGATCGATGTGCCGCCCGAAGAAACCCCAGGGCCACGCCGATCAGGTAGCCACCCAGCAGGTTGGCTACCAGCGTGCCCGGCGGGATGGCGGGAAAGAGCGCATTGAGTCCCTGGCCCAGCAGCCAGCGCAGGCAGGCACCGACACTGGCGCCGGCAGAAATGGCAAGCAGCTGACGGATCATGGTGGTCAAGTATGGCGCGCTCCAGCGCCAGGGGCCAAAGTGCCGCAGGACTTTGCAGAGGCTCCCTAGGGGCCTGTGAGTCATGAAGATGTCAACCAAGGGGCATGTGCCATGGTGCCATCCATGCATGAAAAACGGGAGTCGCTGCCACAGGTGCAGTGCTCCCGTTCGGGTGAGGGCGACAGGTGGCCCGTCAGGTGGATGAGCCCGCCTGCCGCCGCCCAGGCTGACCGCAGGGGCAGCCGGCGGGCGAAGCGGGAGATGGTGGATTACAGATCCACGCTTCAGCCCCAGCTTGATGACACGCGGCGCACCGGCGGCAGGCGGTGCCGGCGGCAGCTCAGTACCGCTTTGTTGGCCGAGGTTGTCGATGTTGAGCTGCCACGTGGTGTTGCGCTCCGAACAGGCGGGCCTGGTACGACACGCCGGCGCTGTAGAGCGTCACGCCACCCAGCCAGGCCTGGTTCAGGTCGTTGACCGGGCGACGGCCGGTGTAATAGGCGCCGCCGTTGACCGAGAGGCCGGGCAGGGCGTCGATGTCATACGACAGGAACAGGCTGGCCGTGCGTTTGGCGGCGTTTTCGGGAGCTTGCCGTTGTACTGGTCGTTGATCTTGCGGAACTTCGGATCCAGCAGCACCAGCGACGACTGCCAGTTCACGTTCTTGACCAGCTCGCCCTGCCGACAGCTCCAGACCGGTGTAGCGCTGTTCGCCATCGGCCGTGAAGATGTTGTTCGCGTTGGTGTAGTAGCCCGGCCGGTTGATGTTGAACAGCGCAGCCGACAGCAGCGTGCCGTTGGGCATCTGCCAGCGGCCCCCACCTGCTGGTCGCTCACGCCCGGACGCATGCTGCTGGTTCTGGTTGGCCGTGCCGTTGGGGGCGGTTTCGCCTTCTTCCAGGGCTTTGCCGTAGGAGGCGTAGAACGACAGGTCGTCGGTCACGGCTTTGTAGACCACCGAGGCCATCGGGGTGGTCTTGGTGGCGCGGTAGTGGTTGGTGCCCTGGTCGCTCTTGTACCCTGCTGTAGCGCAGACCGCCGATGACCTGCCATTCCGGTGAGATTTCCACGCGGTCGATGGCGCTACACGCCGAGGTCGGTGGTTTCGAGCAGCGGCGAGGTCAGGTTGGCCGGGCGGGCCGTGAACGTATGGTTGGTCAGGCGGACCGGGTTGTACAGGTTCGCCGGTGGCGGTGTAGTTGCGCTGGTAGACCGGCTCCCGTTCCTTGTCGCCCGCACCGGCGGTGATGTGCGTCATGCGGCTGCCTCGACGATGCCGGCCAGTTCGGCACGCAGCAGATCGGACGTGTTGACGTTGTTCTGCATGTTGCCGCGAATGCTGCCAGCCCCGGTGGCCACGGCGGCAGCGTTGGTGAAGCGGAAGGTGGGCAGTGTGCGGTCACGGTCACCTTCGAGCGGCCGGCTTCCAGCGTCAGGGCCCAGGCGTCGTTGAGCGCGTAGTCGGCCTCGCAGCCGCAGGTTGGTGGTGTCGGCACGGAAGGTGGACCAGTCAGCCGACCAGTTTCTTCGCGATCGACGGCGTGCGGCAGGGGTAATGACGCCGTTGACGGCAGTGGGCAGCGTGACGGCTGCCTGTTCCACCACGCGGCGGTGATCGTATTCGAAGTCGGCCTGCAGCATCAGGCGGCTGGTGACGCGCCAGTCGAAGGCGGCCGAGACGAAGCTGCGGTTGCCGGCGTCCACGCCGTCCAGATAGCTGCCCAGCCTGCCTCCGGCGGCGTTCAGGCGCAGGGCGTACTGGTCTTCGTCACCGAAGCGGCGGCCGGTCGGCACTGACCAGCGCGGTGCCGTTGCTGTCGAAGCGCAGGCCCACCGAGGTGACCGGATGCAGGCCGGCACGCTTATGGTGACGAATTGACGATGCCCGACAGGGGCGGTGAAGCCGTAGTACAGGGCCGAGGCGCCCTTGAGCACTTCCACGCGGGCCTTGTTCTCCATGGGCACCTGCGAGAAGTTCATGATGGGCATGGAACCGTTCAGGCGGTAGTTGGTGCGGTTCTGCACCTTCATGCCGCGAATGACCACGTGCGGGTCCCAGGTATCGCCGCCGTTCTGCTGGCGGGTGACGCCGGCCGTGTTCTTGACGGCATCGTACAGGCCGGTGGCGGCCTGTGCTGCCAGCACCTTCGAGGTCACGACGTTGACGGTGGACGGTACGTCCATCACGCTGGCGCCACGGAAGGTGCCGGCCTTGACGGTGACGGGCCTGTAGCCTTCGGACACCACGGCGCGGACGTGCACGGCCTGCAGGGTGGCGTCACGGCTGTCGGCGGCCTGGCTGGCCGTGCCGGTATCGGCCTGCATGGTTTCGGCCGGCTGGACGGTGATAGCTTCTTCGGTGGTGACGGTGACTACGCCCGGCTGGGCCAGTGCTTAGCAGGGTGAGCCAGCGGTAGCTCGAGCAGCGGGGCAGCGGCAGCAGGGCAGTTGCGGATCATGAGGGGATGACAGTTAACGTTATGGGCCGGCAGGCGGCCTGTTTTTCCTGGTGCGCACCATGGACGCGTTCGTCCCCGCGCGCCAGGGAAAGGGCGCAAATGATAAGTGATTTTCTGGTTGGTGCCCCTGATTTTCCGTGTCGAGCGCGGTGACGGAAGCGGTGAAACCTGTGTGTCACGGGACGACAATGAGGGGTCAGCAGGGTGGGCTTCTGGGAATGACGGTATGGACGGCAGGCCGCCCGACAGGGGCGGGCTCCGGCATGGGCGGGCTCGCAAATGGGGGAAGGCGGGTCCATGCGCACGAAGGGCCAGGGCCGGAGATGCCCGTGGCCCTTCGAAGGGACACGCTGCAGAGCCGCCCGTCAGCCCCTGTCAGACTGGCCTTGACGGCATCGACGATGCGTACGGTCAGGGCCACGATGGTCAGCGTCAGGGGCGCGCAGCCGCCGGTGGTAAAGACGGCGCTGCTGGCCACGTACACGGTTGTCCAATCCCCGTGGACGCGGCAGTTGCGGTCCACCACGCCCTCGGTGGGCTCGTCGGCCCATGCGGGCCGTGCCGGCCGGGTGGTGCGCCGTCGTCTGCGTGACCAGCGGCATGCCGTCGCGCCGCTCCATCAGCACGCGGCCGATGCCGGCCTCCTCGAGGGCGTTCTTCACGATTTCCTGCGAGCCCAGGGCGCTGCGGATGTCGGTCGCGCCAGCGAGATGCACGGTGGGCCGGCGCATGCCCGCGGCGTCGCGTCTCGCTGCTCAGCGTGATGCGGTTGTCGGATCGGGTGACTGCTCGGCAATCTGGTAGAGGTCGATGACCTTGAAGAACTGGTCGCGGTGCGGTGCCTCGTACCAGCCACCGCTGTCGCGGTTAGTGCACGGAATCTGCAGCCACGGGGCGCGGGCCACCTTGATGAACACCAGGTCGTCAGTCCCGCCCAGCACCCCTGCCCAGATGATGCAGCGGGCGCTCGGGCATGCGGCGGGCGCGACGTCGCGCATCAGCTTGCGCAGCGAATCAGGCGGGCGAGCGGAAGGGTGCCGCGACCGAGACAGCCGCTGGCCAGCCGCACGCGCGAGAACGCCGGCTGGGCATTGGAGCCCGACGGTGACGTTCATCAGCTGTTTTTCTTCGAGCGTGCGCTGCGGAATGGCCAGCTTGCCCCAGCATAAGCAGTGCCGCGATGCTGCAGGTCATAGAGGCCAAAGCGTGAGATGGGCTCGTTGGGGTAGAGAATGCCGGTCTGACGATCTGCCGGTCCATCAGGAAGCGGCCGACCAGCCCGTGGTCGTTGCCGAGGCCATCCCTGACCCGCGGTCGGAGGCCAGCAGCAGGCGGGGTACCTGAAAGCCCCCTGCGCCTAGAATGACCCTGTCTGGCCGCCACGGTGAAACAGCGCCCCGTCCAGACGGGCTACCTTCACGCCGGTGACGGTGCTGGCATTTTCGTTGGTGTCAGCTCGACGCGTTGGCCTTCATGATCAGCCGGATATTTTTGCTTTTCCTTCACGCAGCCACCGATGCCTGGGTCAGGACGGCCTGCGGCCCGTCACTGTACAGCTTGGTTTCGAGGGCGTCGTTTTTGATGCGAGCAGTTTCCGCTCGTCGATACCCGGCATGATGTCCAGCGAATCCACACCGGTTCCCACAGCTTCATGCACGCAGGTAATACGGATGCAGCGTGTCGTAATCGATGGGCCAGCTGCTGTGCGTGCATCCAGTCGCCTTCTGGAAGTCGATGGGGTCAAGGTGGCCAGGTGGCAGTTGGTGGTGCCGTTGACCTGTACGTCCCATTGCACCGAGGTGCCACCGAAGCGGCGGTCGTGCGACCAGACGATGTCGGGGTAGAGATCGGGCGTGTCTTCCGAGACGCCGGCCGCCAGATCCTGGGTGGCGGCATCGGGGGTTTCGTCACCGGATTCGAGCAGGATGACATCGAGGCCGCTGTCGAGCAGCTCCTGGGCGGCTGCCAGGCCAGCGGGGCCGGCACCGACGATGTCAGACGTCGGTGTTCAGCGTGCTTTGGTCGGGAATGGGTGAGGAGATACGAGCATGGCGGGGTCCGGTGGACGGGCCGTCCGGCACGGTGCCGAACGGCGCCTGCAACCAGTATAGGAAGCCTGATGCTCAATACTCGAACTGTTTTTTCATGAAAGGCCGCGCAGTACGAAATCAGCCGGTTTTCAGGCTGCCAGCCGCTATGGTCGTGTGTGTTTGTGGCGGGACGGAACGTGTGCAGCCGGCACGGCCGTGGGGCATGGCCGCAGTGCTTTCGCCCGCTATTTCGCCAGGGCGTGGCGGGCGCTGCACTCACACCGGGTACATAGCGCCAGGAACGCCGGCCTGTTGCAGCAGCATGCACGAGCCGGGGGCGGCCTGTGCCCGGTGTGTGCGCGGTGGCCAGATGATTGATGCGGGCATCGTGGCAGCCGCCGCGCAGCCAGACCACCCGTTTGCCCTGGCGCGCCTCGTCCACCAGACGCTGGGCATGCAACGCACTGGCCGCGGCATGCGGGGCATGGGCTGCTGCATGGTGGCTGGCCGCATGCGTGGCGCCGGGGGCACCTGCAGGGCAGGGATCAGGCTGCCGGAGGTGTGGGGCTGGGCGAGATCATGGGGTGGACCAGCGGTGCAGCATGGGATGGGCGGGTGCCGTGCTGGCGCCGGTTCCGTCGGGCAGCGCAAGCTTTTCGGCATCCTTGCGGATCTGCTGGCGAATGCCATCGGCCAGGGCCGGGTCATGCACGACGAGGTCGGCTGCCTGCAGGGGCGCGCAGGGCGTGCAGCGTCAGCTGCCCGGGGTCGCTGCTGCCGGCATCGACCACGACGAGGTCGCCGGTGTGAAGGGCCGGGATCGGGGCCGGTGTGACAGGAGGCTGTTCTGCGGCGCGCTGTTCTGCGGGGCGCCGGGACGTCGAGGAAGGTCTCCGGGGGCGTCATGGCCGCTGGCAGAAAAGTGCCGGGTCTGCGATGTCCGGTGACATCGATGCTGTATGTGTCATTGTTTCTGCCTTGTTGACTGGGGTGCCGGTGGATGCACTGGCTTCCAGCTGCGCCGCCAGGAACTGGCTGGCTGCCTCCAGCTGGCCCTGTGCCACCAGCGTGTTCACCGGGCCGGAAAAAATGTGCTCCCAGAAGCGGCGTCGCGCACGCATGCCGGACAGCCTGGCCTCACCTGCCGCCGCCACTGGCCGGCCAGCGTGGCCAGCGCACCGGTGTGCTGTGGCAGCATCACCTCGATTTTCTGGCGCCAGTACCGGGCCAGTGACGGGCGCGGTGGCACCGCTGGATATGGCTACCTGCAGCGGTACGCGGTCCACCACGGCAGGCGTACGATGAGGCTACAGTGTTCGGGGCTGCCGACCGTATTGCAGAGACACCTGCCGGGCGCTGGCTGCGGCAAATACGTCGGCATCCACTGCGGCATCGCCCGTGGCGGACGTCACCAGAAAAACCCCGTCCAGATGCGCCGGGGAAAAGGTGTGGCCCAGCCGAGGCGATGCGGCCTTCCTGCAGCCACCGTTCGAAGGCGGGGGCCAGCGTTCGCGCCACCACCCGGAGCTGGGCACCGGCGGCCAGCAGGCTCTCGGCCTTGCGGGTGGCCACCTCGCCGGCACCCACCAGCAGCACCGGTTTGTCGTTCAGATCGGCAAATAATGGAAACCAGGACATGTCAGGCCGCCGCCTCCCAGAAATCACGCGGGGCATCCAGCACGGGTTTCGTGATGCCGGTGCGTACCGCAAAATCGTCAAAGCCTTCATCGGGCTCGCGGTGCTTCGCCCAGTCGGCCAGCCAGCCGTCGATGATGTCGAGAATTTCCGTCTCGGTGATGTTCTCGCGGAACAGCCGTGGAATGCGGGTGCCCTCGCGGTTGCCGCCCACATACAGGTTGTAGCGGCCCACGGCCTTGCCCCGCCAGGCCGATCTCGGCCAGCATGGGCGCGCCGCAGCCGATTGGGGCAGCCAGTGACGCACGCACGATGTGGTCGTCCTGCAGGCCATGCCAGGTCATCGCTCGTCCACATGGTCGATGAAGGTGGGCAGGAAGCGCTCGGCCTCGGCCATGGCCAGCGGGCAGGTGGGCAGCGACACGCAGGCCATGGCGTTTTCGCGCAGGCGGCTGACCCGGGAGCTGATCAGCCCGTGTGCGCGGGCAATGGCTTCGATGCGATCCTTTTTCGGAAGCCGGCACGTTGGCCACGATCAGGTTCTGGTTGGCGGTCAGCGGAAATCGCCCCTGGTGGACTTTGGCGATCGCGCATGCCCGTTTGAGGGGCGTCGGGGTAATCCAGCAGCCGGCCATTCTCGATGAACAGCGTCAGGTGCCAGTTGCCTTCCTCGCCCTGCACGCAGCCAATACGGTCACCACGGGTGGTGAACCGGTAGGGGCGGATGGGCTCAATTTTGCGCTCACGCGGTTTTTCCACTTCGGCAATGAACACGTCGGTGCCCACCCGTTCCAGCGTGCTAGCGGGTCTTGGCATTCTTGCGGTCGCTGCGATTTGCTCAGTCGCGCTGCACCGACACCACGGCGCTGCGCAGTCGAGCACCTTGTCCAGCGAGATGAAGCCGAGATTCCCGAGCCACGTTGGGGATAGGTGCGGGTGTTGCCATGATTCCATCGACAGGCCACCGCCCTACCAGCACATTGAAGCTCAGCGGTCTGTCGCCCTCGCCAATGGCAATGAAGTTGAGGGTCGTTGGCGTGCAGGTCCACGTCGTTGTGCGGCGGAATCACCACCGTGGTCTGAATTTGCGGGGCAGATAGTTCCTGCCCAGTACCGGTTCGGTGGCATCACCACTGAGCGCCTTTTTCGATGACGGGCTGGGCTGGCATGGTTTTCGGTGGAATGGAGCTTTCACCGTCCAGCCAGATTTCGCGCATAGGCCCGCGTGCGCGGCAGCAGGTGCTCGAAATACGGGCCGCCCATTCCACATGCCCCAGCGGTGCAGCAGACGACTCCACCGGGTTGCTGGTGCACAGCACGTTGCGGTTCACGTCGCCGGCGGTGGCAATGCTGTCCAGCCCCAGCTGGTGCAGCCACTGGTGCATCGGCGATCTGATCCTTCAGCACACCATGAAACTGGAAGGTCTGCCGGTTGGTCAGGCGGATGCTGCCGTAGAGCGTCTGCTCGGAAGCAAACTTGTCGATGCCCAGCCACTGCTGCGGCTTGATCACGCCGCCGGGCAGACGGCAGCGCAGCATCACGTTCTTGAGCGGCTCCAGTTTCTGCGAGACACGCTCGGCACGGATGTCGCGGTCGTCCTGCTCATGCCGTGAAAGCGGATGAGCTGAAATTGTCGCCCCGGAAATCCGCCCGACAGGCCATCCTTCAGGTCTTCGCGGATGGTGCCCCTTCAGGTAGGCTGCCGCCACCAGGCGCTCGTTGTCGGCCCAGGGGGCATCGGGCAGGTTGGCGCGTTCGTCCACCGGCGGGCGTTTGGCGGCTTGAGGTTTTTCTTCCAGAACGTGGGACATGACGGGCTCCTGCAAATATCGTGCGCTGTGTGGCTTGCAGTCACTTTAAGGTGAAAACCCCCCTGTTGAAACGAATGGTTTTTCAGCACGACATGATGTGCCGTCATAAGCCGCTTTACGCAGGGTGTCGTCACGGGTTCCCTTTTGCAGGAGGCGCGGAATGGGAGCGCCCATGGTGCACTTTCCGGATGAGGACTGTCCGGGCCATGATTTCCCCACAACTTTCTCAATGAAATCAACGTGACAAGAGAGGATCGCCCCAGTAATCAGGAGGAACGAAATGCTGCGAACGGAGGACGCTGCAATGGGCAAAGGGCAGATCGGACTGAGGTTGAAGTGCAGGATCTGGGTGCCAGTGGGTTGACGAAGAGATCAGTGGCGCGCAGATGCCGGATGCGCGTCTGAGCACGCCTGGGCAGAGATCATGCGTCATCTCGGCGGAGGATGCGACTAACTCGATTCCGTCCTCGTTCGAGGATTGGAGCTGCGACGAAAGCTAGTACCGGATGCTGTCAATGATCGGGTGGACGTCCAGGCGATCATTCCGGGGCACCTGCAGAGCCACAGGCGTCGCGTACAGCTCAGCGAGGGGCAGATTCTGGTGCGCACGATACAACCTCGTCTCACGTTTGATCGGCTATCCAGAGGTATGGGTTTTGGTGGGCTGGCGGGAGCCGAGGAGGAGACGCGGATCTGCGGGATGCTGATGCGCGAGTCTGGCCATCACGCAGGGATGCGCTGCCCTGGGGCTGTGTGCGCTGCGGTTCTGGAACCGGCAGGGAATTCAGCAGGGATCAGGCAGCAGGCGGGGCCGCGCTGCAAGCGTGTCGAGGACAGGGAAAGTCATCGCTGGGATCGAGGGCTGCAGCAGGCCCGGCGTTGCTGCAGGCGGGAGTCGGGCGATGCGTGCTATCGCACCGCGCAAGCGACATCACGCGCTGTTTTACGCGGCAGGGCTGCCGGCACACTGGTGCGCCCAGCGCGGATCGCCTGACAGGTAACGGCCAGCAGACGGTGGAGAGAGATGGCCGACGCGCGTCAGCCTGCACCGGGTGTTCTTTCGTGATCTCGTTGGGGCCATGCGCACGAGGCGACCATGGCCTGCGTCATCGGCGCGTCTGCGGATAGCAACCGCCAGCAGAGCTGAGAGTTGCCGAGGCGGCGCTGACGGTACCGCGCCACGGGCAGCGAGGCGCGCCGCTCAATCGCAAGCCCCTAGGCTGGAGCTGATCACGGATCTGGCCGGTTCCGGTCGCGCGGCGGCGATCAGAAGCTGGACTGGTATGCGATGCGCTGGATATCGCGAGACGTTCTTCGGTGATGAAATCAGGCTGCGAGGCCGGACGCGCAACTTCACGCACCAGAACGGTTTGACAACCCTATGGCGGTGTACTGCATTCTGTCATGCGGCTGATGTGGATGACGATACTCAATCGCCTGAGACGAGGCCGAAAGCCAGGGTGGTGTTCACGGAGCAGGAGATCCAGGGCTCTGAAGGAGACGGTGATGATACGCTGGAAGAACAAAGTGCTGAGCCGGGAGCGCTGCATGACTGCGTGATCCTGGTGGCGCGCCGGCAGCTCATCTGGCCAGAAAGAATGACAGGCCACGCAGGGAACGAGGTTATCTGGAAGGGATGCGCCGGCTTGAGTGACACCGTTCTGGGCATGTCCATGTGATCAAAGATGCGAATCCACCAAAGCCGTCAGGGGAATGGGTCCACATATTCTTGAATATTTGTAGGAATCATTGTTTTCTCGGTGTGATATGTCTGCGCTGTGGTGATTCGGCATGCCCCAGCTGGAAGCCAGGCTGCACAGGGGTGAATAGAGCACGCGACACGTACAAAAATGGGACACCCTGCAGGTGTCCCTGATTCGAGGCGGTCGTGGATCCTGTGCGATGTGGTCCCGTCATTGCGGCCTGCGGCTTGTCACTGGCGCAGGTGCCGTGCATGCCCCGTCATGGCACGGCGTGATGCATGGGGCAGCGACGGCCTTCAGTAGACATCGCGCTGGTAGCGGCGGTCTTCGCGCAGGGTGTTCAGATAATCGTCGGCATCGTCCTCGTCCAGTCTGCCGTGGGTGCGGATGATGTCGAGCAGGGTGTTTTTCCACGTCGCGGGCCATGCGGCTGGCATCGCCGCACATAGACGTGCGTCCCTTCCTGCAGCCACTGCCAGACATCGGCACCGGCTTCCTGCAGTTTGTGCTGCACATAGACCTTGTGCTCGCCCTGCCGGGACCAGGCCAGATCGGCCCGGGTCAGCAGGCCGCTCTTGCGGTACTCGCAGCCATTCGGACTGATACAGAAAATCGTCGGTGAAGCGCTGGTTCCGAAAATCAGCCAGTTCTTTTCGGCGGCACCCGCGGCATCCCGCTGCTGCATGAAGGCCCGGAACGGGGCCACGCCCGTGCCTGCGCCGATCATGATGATGGGGGTGTCGTCGCCGGCCGGCAGGCGGAAATTCCGGTTGGGTTCGATGAAGACACGCACGTCGTCATCTTCTTCCAGCAGATGGCCCAGATAGCCGGAGGCTGCGCCCATGTAGTGCTGGCCATGCGTGGCGCAGGTGCACGACGCCCACGGTCAGGTGCACGGCATCACCCACCTCGTCCTGGGCCGAGGCGATGGAGATACAGGCGTGTGACTGCGGACGGAACAGGCTGAAGAGCTGCTGGGCCGGCAGCGGGATGCGGGATATTCGGCAAAGAGCCCCACTGGCGGCGTGGTGGCCAGCAGGGCGTCCAGCGCCTTGCGGTCTTCCACCAGTTCCCTGCAGCGGGCGCAGCTTGCTCAGCGCTGCGTACTGTTCCACCAGCGTGGGCGTGTTCTGCGTGATGTCGGCGTGATGGGTGAGGGCATCGCGCAGGGTAGGCTTCGCTGCCGTCGGCCAGTTTTCACCGTTTCCGTGCCGTCCAGCTTGAGGCGGTCCAGAATCTCGCTCACCAGTGCCGGGGCGTTGACGGGCCAGACGCCCAGTGCATCACCGGGCTGGTACTGGATGCCCGAGCCTTCCAGGTCGATTTCGATGTGCTGTACATCCTTTTCGGCATTTCGCGAGGTGATTTTTCTGGCGGGTGGACAGCGTGGCCGTGAAGGGGGCGTTGCGGGTCCAGGCGCTGACGGCCGGGTTCCGCTTCGAGGCGCTGCAGTGGCTGCGCCGGCTTCCGGGGTCATGGCCACGGCGGCGCTGGCGCCCTGGAAAGGCGGCAAAGGCGGGGGCATGGGGGTAGACGTCCCGGGCGACATGCCCGGTGCGGGGGCACAGCCCTGCGCCGGCGGACATCCCTGTCCCCGGAACGAATCCGCCAGCCGGGGCGGCAAACGGGTTGCCGGATGGTGTGCCAAAGGGAAAGCCAAACGGGCTGGCTGCCGCCGAACCGGGCTGTCCGGGCATTCGGGCAGGCTGTCCCTGGTTGTACAGCGCAGGCTGCCCCGGTTGTCCGGGCATGCCTGTCGTTCCGGATCGCTCCGGCTGTTGCTGCGTCGACGGATCCCGGCCTGCGGTGCAGCCGCGATTTTCTGCAGTTTTTCGGTGACGGCAGCCACCCAGGCGCTTGCGGTCGCCTGAAAATCCAGATCGCAGTCGGTGCGTTCGTGCAGGCGCTGTGCGCCCAGTTTTTCCAGTTGCGCGTCGAAGTCGCGGCCGGCCTGACAGAATTTGGGATAGGACGAATCTCCCGGTCCCCAGCACGGCAAAATGCAGGGCATCCAGTTTGGGAGATTTCTTGCCGAACAGGAACTTGTGCAGGGGCACCGCCTCTTCCGGTGGCTCGCCCTCGCCCTGGGTGGAGGTGACCAGCAGTACGATGTCCTCGTCGGGCAGTGTCTTGCTCTTGTAGTCGCCCACGCTGGTCAGGCTGGGTTGCAGGCCGGCGTCCTTCAGACTGTCGCAGCTGCTGGGCTACCCGGCGGGCATTGCCGGTCTGTGAGGCCGACAGGATGGTGATGCGGCGGGGCACCAGCGCAGGGGCTGCCCGGGTGTGGTGCCGATGTCGCTGCGCTGGTGGCCGGACTGGTCCCTGGGCGGGGAGATTTGTCCCGATCCCGCCTGCCCAGACGGGAACTGTCCGGGAAAGGGCTGTCCTTGTGGAAATGACGCCTGGCTGAAGAGGGCTGTGCGGCGCCTGCCGGTGCAAAAGCCGGCCGGGGCAGGTGAGGCCGGCTGAGGCTGCCCGGCGAAAGGGGCGAGGGAAGCCAGCAGCGCCGTTCGGTGTTGTCAGCGGCAGGCCTGCTGCCGCGCGCAGCATGGCATCGGCCTGCGTGCACTGGGACCAGCAGTGGCCTGAAAGCCAGGCCAGTTGCAGGGGCGACAGGGTTCCAAGCTGGAACAGCAGTTCGGGGGAAAGCGGGGTGCCGGGTGTCATGATGTCTGTCGTTGGATTATTGCCCCAAAGATAAGCGTGGCATTGCCCTGTGCGAACGAAGGCTTTTTGCCGAACGACATGCCGATTCTGAATATTGCAACGGTGGTGGCTGGTGTTGTGCCGGCGTTGTGCCGGCGCTGCGCCGATGTTGTGGCGATGTTGTGGCGATGTTGTGGCGATGTTGTGGCGATGCGTGTGTGGCGATGTTGTGGCGATGTTGATGGCGATGTTGTGGCGATGTTGGGCCGGTGTTGGGCCGGTGTTGAGCCGAGTGTTGTGGCCCGCTGGGAGGCGGATATCATCCGTTGTTCTGCCGGCGCTGCCCCTGTCCGGCAAGACAGTCGGCCTTGCCTGCGCGGCATTCTGCCGGCACAGGTGCCGGGGCTGGCATGGGGACGCATGAACCCGTTACTGCGCTGACCCGCGCCTGCTGCATCAGGTGCGAAGCCTTCGTGTGCTGCGTCCCGGTGCTTTCTCCCGTTTTCTTTTCTTTCTGCATCATTTGCCATGTCCGAACCCACCATCACCTGTCCTAACCGCCATATCACGGTGCAGTTGACCGAGTCGCTGGCGGCGCCCTGGTGGCGCCACCCGCCAGCGGTGACGAGAGCAGCTGGCCGCCAGGAGGCCACCTTTGCCCAGCGCGAGACGCAGCTGGAGACGCAGGCCAAAGCCATGGCCGAGCGCGAGGCGGCGCTTGCCGAGCAGACCCTGCCAGCTGCAGGCGCAGGTGACTGACAGGTGGAGGCACGGACTGCGCGCCGAACGCGAGACGCGTGGTGGCAGAGGAGGCGCGCAAGGCGAAGGCGGCAGCGGCCGACGAGCTGGCCGCCGGCCAGAAGGCGCTGGCCGAGCTGCAGGAGGTGCTGAAGGCGCGTGATGCGAAGCTGGCCGAGGCGCAGCAGGCCCAGGCCGACATGCTGCGCAGGCAGCGCGAGCTGGAGGATGCCCGCCGGGAGCTGGACCTGACGGTGGAGAAGCGCGTGTCGGAAGGGCTGGAAGCGGTACGCGGCAAGGCCCGGCAGGAGGCAGAGGAGAGCCTGCGCCTGAAGGTGGTGGAGAAGGACCAGATGATTGCCTCGATGCAGCAGAAGATTGCCGAGCTGAAGCAGCGGGCCGAGCAGGGCTCGCAGCAGCTGCAGGGCGAGGCGCAGGAGCTGGATCTGGAAAACACCCTGCGCCAGCGCTTTGCGTTCGACACCATCGACCCGGTGCCAAAGGGCGAGTTCGGCGGCGATGTGCTGCACACGGTGCTCAGCCAGAGTGGCCAGGTGGCGGGACGGATCCTGTGGGAATCGAAGCGCACGCGCAACTGGAGCGAGGGTGGCTGGAGAAGCTGCGCAACTGACCAGCGGGCGGCTGGCGGACGTGCCATTCTGAGTCAGCCAGGCGCTGCCGAAGGAGATCGAGACCTTCGACGTGCGCGAGGGGGTGTGGGTGACGGGGCCGCGAACGGCGCTGGCGGTGGCCAACCTGCTGCGCACGTCCATTTTGCAGGTCCATCAGACCCGGCTGGCGGGGGAGGGGCTGCAGGGCAAGGCCGAGCTGGTGTATCAGTATCTGACCGGGCCGCACTTTCCGGCACCGGGTCAGCGCCATTCGCGAGGCTTTCGATGCCATGCAGGATGATCTGGACCGGGAACGCAAAGGTGATCCAGAAACAGTGGGCCAAGCGTCAGGCGCAGATCGACCGGATGGTGGCCGGCATGACCGGCATGTATGGCGACCTGCAGGGCATTGCCGGCATGCAGCTGCGAAATCGAGGGGATGGGGTCTGAGGCGCTGGAGGGCCGAGGAGAGTAAAGGTTCTCTTTATGAATCAGAAGATTGGAGATGTGCCTTTGACCAGTTCCCACGAAGGGCCTATGAGTGGGCCTGTTGGAGCTTGCCATTGAAGAAATGGTGATCTGAATCCATACTGTTTTCGATCAGATTCTTCAAGTTTCCTAGCAAACCTCGTATAAATAGATCTTGTTTCACTGTCCTTGGTGAACACTTTCATGACAAACCCTGTTTCGGCCGAGTGCAAGTTTATCGTCGGTGGGCGTTTCCTGCTCACGTGTTAGCGTACGGCGTACCCGGACACTTGTCCATGATCATGCCTGAGACTTTGAGCAGTTGGGCAGATGCGATCCCTTCTTGAATAATCATCAGGGTCCTCTCATTGATCCATATCCCTAAGCCTCATCGTTCCGTCCTTCGCACGCGGATTGGACGCGG
>BNJV01000917.1_pt1 | contig 118676 bp, 185 predicted proteins | sample 8540591 | NCBI WGS metagenome assembly BNJV01 (sample SAMD00202457, study PRJDB9452) | human saliva metagenome | host: Homo sapiens
TTGAAACTGAAAAATTTTTGATAGTTATTGAGATGAAAATAGATGCAGAAGATGGATATAGACAGTTAGAAAGGTATGATAAATTTTGTAAGAAAAAGGGAAAGATTATCTCATATATTATTTAACATTGAATGGAAGTATGCCTGAAAAACAAAGCATAGGGAGAATGAATAGTGAAAAGCTTTTGCTAATAAGTTTTGAAAAGCATATTTTTGAATTGGCTTCAAGCCCTGTATGTACATAGTTGACAATAGCAGTTATAGTTACTCTTTGTAAAACAATATGATGCATCAGTCAGGCATATGCTTGAGCTTGAAGATGAGGTGATGAAGGTGAAAGATTTAATAATAAGTACAGATATGGCAAAGACAGCATTACTTATCAAAAATGGATTTGATGAAAAATGAAAGAACTTCCTGAGGAATTATTAAAAATACAACAAAAGATTTTCAGAAACGTAAAAAGTAAATTAGATATACAACTTTATGATAATTTTGTTGATATTTACATTGATGAAATAGAATATAGAAAAAGACATATTATTTAGTATGCGAATTGGCCATAGATCATAATCTTTTACGCCTGCTTTGGATTTTTGTGAATATGGAGAGATTTTTGCTACAGAACTGAAGCTGAAAAGCTATTTCCTAAATTTTATAAAAGCTGTATAAAACAGATAGAAGAACTAAATCTGCCTCAATTACATTATTACCCTCGTTCTGTATGGTTTTATATCGAAAATACAAAAGGCTGTAAATTGAATTTTTAAGGAAAACAGTGATTCGGTGCTAGAACTTATAGATGAGATGGATGTACAAAGTAAGTATATTGGAGAAAAATATATTTTACAATGTATTAAAACCTTTGTCAGGTTATATGAAAAATTAATATGGACTGATATTTTTATGAAAGTCTAAAGCACCTTTAATCCTGGTATGTAAGTCAGATTTTATTTATCTTGCAAAGACCTATTAGAATTATCCTGAACCCGTGAAGTTAAAAATTTAACTTTCACGAAAATGCCCACTATACCGTGGCTTATTAAAAGTTTTATATTTCATTACAATTCACCTGTTAGTGAAGCCATATCTGATGATATAATAGTCCCTGTAAATCAAATCGGCTTCAGGAGAAAAATATCATGAGATCATAACCGTCACATTAGACTTGAAAACAGTAACATAATTGTCAAATATACAAATGAGCGAATCATTCGGCTAGTGGTCTTGCTGTTGTAGGAGCACTTTTAGCTAGGCAAAAGCAATTTCACCAAAAACTTAACCACTATGGATGTGACCAAGAACCGCTCCCAGCACCAGATTAAGAATGGAGTATATCCTGGTGCGTTTCCTGACGAGTATGGTACCCGTGGACATTGATGTTACGCCTATGGACAATTCAAAAGACTTCAAAGCAGGGTGATGGGGAACTTATAAGGGGCTTTGATGGCTGCACACCAATGATGGCATACATTGGCACCGAAGGCTATGCAGTGAATTTTGAACTCCGTGAAGGAAAACAGCACTGCCAGAACGGTACAGTGGAATTCCTTCTCGAGACAATAAACCTGTGTAAGAAGCTTACTGATAAACCTCTTTTGGTAAGGCTTGATTCAGGCAATGATTCTATTGATAATGTAGCCGTTCTAATAGAGAACGGCTGCTATTTTATTATCAAAAGGAATATGCGGAAGGAAAGCAGGGAAGAATGGTTTCAAATGGCAAAAACGTACTGTAAGGATATAACAACCCCTAGAGAAGGGAAAACTGTTTACATTGGAAGTGACTGGAAAGAGGTGTCAAGTAAACGGTTTGAGAAAAACTTTACCCTTCGTGCAGGTTATGAAATAACCGAGAGGACGATTGATAAAAAAGGTCAATTCCTCCTTCCTGCAGATATAGAGGTTGAAACCTGGTGGACAAATCTCGGTAAAAGCGACCATGAAATCATTAAACTTTATCACGGATATGGTGAGTGCGAGCAGTACCACAGCGAGGTAAAGAGTGACATGGACGTGGAAAGGCTTCCGTCAGGCAAGTTTGAAACCAATGCACTTGTACTGGAGCTTACTGTTATAGCCTACAACATACTCCGTATGATCGGACAGGGAACTATAGGCAAACGTGCTCCAAGACAGAAGAGGGCGGCTAAGTGCAGGCGCTTACGTACTGTAATAAGTGACCTTATAATGATGGCAAGCCATATAACAAACCATGCCAGGCAGCTTATTATGGGCATAGGAAAAAGCAATGTATGGCGGCATATTTTTCGCTGATTTTTGTCGGGATAACATAGCCATAAATGCATAACGTATAATTACATAAGTCTTAAAACAGGCTTTTGTTTGCTATACACTTTTTGTGGATAACTGTAAAATGGTGATAACTATGCTGAAGTTTAATTTTTAACTTGCTAATAATATTTTTCAATGTATAAAACCTGCATTTTATTTGCCGGTTTTAAATAAAAATTAACTTCACGGATTCAGGTATGTAATAAGACTTTAAATTTATGTTTTTACAGAGTATAATGAGATGCAGAATAAAATTTGATAAATTAAGTTAATCGTGCCATATGGCTTGATTATAAATGCAAAGATAAAAACGCAACGTACATCTATGATGTATTAGAGCCGGTAGGTAGCCCGGCCGTCCTATGTAAATAGGGTAGTAACCTTCCCTCCGGTTGTCCATTCTTTGTTCAATAATTATTTTAGGAGGATTCTTATGAACAAAGTAAGTGGAAAACTGACAGTATATTTTTGAGGAACCGTTTTTGGGTGGGTGATTTGAGCATACTGAAGGTGGTAAACTGTCTGTGAGCAAAGGTAATATTTGGTGCAGAGCCAAAAGATTACGAAGTGCAGGGAATATATTCAAAATACTATTCCGATTTGAAATTCAACATGATGTTGATACTGCTGTAAAGGATATAAGCAGAAATCCGAAAAGGATGCAGCGTCAGGCAAGAAAACAGATGCTGAAAAAAGGCATCGGCACAAAATCACAACAGCTATTGAAATTACAGCATGAACAGAACAAACAGGAGCGTAAAGAGAGAAGCCATAAGAAAAAGAGACAGAAGAACATATAATGTTTGAACTGAAACAGCAAAAAGAAAAAGAAAGGCATAAGGACATTAAAAGTTCTTGGCTTTTTCGATCAAATTCTGAAGCTATGGAGGTGATGAAATGATTAGAAAAATAAAAAAAGAAGATGCTCAATCTATACGAGAAATATGTGATATTTCTTTAGGATATACTGTTTCTACAGAGTTAGTAGAGAATCAAATCACAAAACTATCAGCTGATAAAAAGCATCATGTGATTTATGTTTATGAGGATGAGGATTTACATAAAGTTGTTGGATTTATAAGACATGTACATACTGAGAGCCCTTTATTCAGATTGTGGATTAAATATTCTAGGATTAGCTGTCTTACCAGAGTTTCAAGGAAGAAGCATTGGGAAAAATTGATGAAATCATTTAGAAATGGATTCTCGACAAAAATTAATTAAGTTTATCAGGTTAAACTCAGAGAAGCGAGAACAGAAGCGCATAAATTCTATAAGAATATGGGATATGTATGTGATAAGATCGCAAAAGAGATTTATTAAAAATCTTTCGAAATAAGTCAATTCCGGTTTGTCGAATTGATGTAAAACCCTTTGGAACTAAAGGGCGCACTTCTGTCACCTGCGAGTATCTGATGATCCTGGTGGAGCTTCATTTCCGGTTGGCAAGAGACTGCCCGACTAGAATGTTTCGTCACCCTCGTTCAAATCAGGTAGCTGCCCTCTGCGCCGCGCAGGCGGCTGTCCTTGTGGGTCCGCAGCCGTAACACAACTGCAACTGTCCGCCGCCAGCAAGTTTTGAAAAAGAAACCTGAATCTGACAAGGGTTTTGATAGCATAGATAAAAAGAGATTTCTTAAAATTGTGATAGGATTGTTTTTCGCTTGCATTTTATTCGTTGGATATCTTTATGCAAACAATGACATCAGTGTGACTTCGACCAATTTGGAAGCAGATATTCGTTCATCGCAAAAAGATTAAAAGATGATTGGACGCTTGATGGAAAGCGTTTCAACACGATGGCTGCTTATATTTCTTATCCTCAGGACATAGAGCGACCATACTTTTTCCGTCTATGTCAAGCATCGGGACTTTCTTCGGATATTTTTCCGTGGAGGCGGAAAACCTTTCGGAGGTTCAAAGAGGGATTGCGGAGTTTACTGCAGAGGACATAATGAACGAGCATTTGTTCATGCAGACCAACAGCAGGTGCAAATAACTTGAGCCAGATGATGGCAACGCAATTCAAGTGATTGATATTGACAGCAATAAACCTTTTTGTGATTGTATTGCTCTGATAAATGCAGGCAAAATTACTTTTTATGATGTAAATAGAAATACTGTGGAATACAGAATAATCCTCTTTGACAATTTTAGAGCTTGCCTTACCGGAGACTAACAACTAGAATACTGAAAATCAGACCGTTGACTGGTATTGCACTCATGTGAAAAGTTGATCGGTATAATTTAATAAGAAACTTCCTCGTCAGTGATGTAAAGGCATTTTAGAACAGTAATGCCACGCCAGTCTGCGGGCATGAAAACTCAAGCAGTGCGAGGTTACAGATATAAAACCTTCTTTTACCTACATCGTAAAAGTTCTTCATCGTTTAGAAAGTAATCCTTGTCAAGTAAGTATCTAACACTCATCTGACGGATGTCCTCGCTGGTAATGCCTTTCGGCGGATTGGAATATATCTGTACCATACAACTTATATGTGTTAAAATAATTAAAATCGTAGCAGATAGAGGTGGTAGCTATATGAATAATGAAATAGATAAAATTCATAAAGATGTTTATAGCAGCATTAAAGAATTGATGGATAATGCAAGAAATAGTGTTGCAAAAGAAGTTAATAATATCCTCATTCAAACTTATTGGGAGATTGGGCGAATTATCGTAGAAGATGAACAGGGAAATTCTGATAGAGTCGAGTATGGAAAACAGTTAATAACAGACTTATCAAAGAGGCTCACAAAAGAATATGGAAAGGGATTTTCAAAATCCAACTTATTTAATATGAGAAATTTCTATTTGAGTTTTTCCGATTTTGCCAGACAGTGTCTGGAAAATTAAGTTGGTCGCATTATTGTGAATTACTTTCCATAAGCGATGAGAAGAAAAGAAGTTTTTATGAAAAAGAAACGGTATGCGAATTGGTCTGTAAGAGAGCTAAAAGGCAAATAAAAACATCACTATTTGAGAGATTATTGCTATCAAGTGGAGATGAAAAATAAAGAAAAAGTATTAGATTTAGCTCTAAAGGGAAATGAAATAGCTACTCCAAGTGATGTAATAAAAGATCCGTATGTATTTGAATTTTTAGGATTGCCTGAAGAAAAGCCAATTATGGAAAGTGATTTAGAAAAAGCCCTAATAACTCATATTGAAAAATTCTTTGCTTGAACTTGGCAAAGGCTTTTATGTATGTAGGCTCACAACAAAAGGGTAACACTTGAAATACCCACTATTATGTTGATATGGTATTTTACAATAAAAATTCTAAGAGCTATGTTCTGATTGAGTTAAAAACAGGAAAGCTAATGCCGGAAGCAGTAGGACAGCTTAATATGTACCTTAACTACTATAAAGCCGAAGTTAATGATGAAATGGATAATGAACCTATTGGAATTATCCTTTGTACTGATAAAGACAGTATACAGGCAGAATATGCACTTGGCAGTTTATCCAATAAGATATTTGCTTCTAAGTATACGCTATATATTCCGGATGAGAACAATTAGAAGAACAGGTAGAAAGAGTAGTAAAGGAATACAAGAAAAAATAAAGAACCAGCGACATGTCTCTGGCGCTTTGACTGACGCTTTGGCACACAAGATTGTCCCTCAAGGTCTTTCTCGATATAGCTATGATAAATAGCTTAAATATTGTAGCAGGCTGTTGAATACTTGTCACGGTTAGTGGCAAATTTACTGGTAAAAGTAATGCTATTGTTAGTGTATAATTATAATTGGCAATAGCAAAAAAGAAGGTTGCCCTTCCCAATCATACAGTCTTGTTTGTGATACATACAATGATAAAAAGAAAAAGTAAGGAAATTTGCCAAATGAATACTTGACACTAAAACTTTCAAATAACACATATTTGTTTGGCAGGAGAATAAGACTTTTCGAAACTTATGTTTTAACAGGGTATAATGAAATACAAATTAGAAGTTATCGAGGGTGAAATATGCAAGATAAAAAGGTTTTGATTTATGGGCAGATGATTTGTGATAAGAGTGTAGGTTTGTCTCGACCAATATGGCTCGTATCCTTTTGCAGGCTACAAATCTATTCTTAATGTAATCTCATAATCGTGTAATTTGTTCATCAGCGAAGACTGTCTTAGATATTGGGTTTGGAACAGCAGTACTGGACTTCAAGATTATATGAGAAACGAGCTGAAATGACTTTACGGACAAGATTTTTCAGATAGAATGATTGAAATTACAAAGAGAAAAATGCCCTAAAGCAAGTTTGTATGAAGGATTTTTCCAATGGCTTGGTGGAACCGATACAGAAACAAAAAGTATGACGCTATCATTGCTACATATTCTCTCCATCATCTTACAGACTTTCAAAAAGTAGATTTTATTACATCATTATTTAAGCTGCTGAACGAGGGAGGATGTATATATATCGGAGATATAGCATTTGAAACTCGTTCATTACTTCAAGAATGTACTGCGGATTGCGGCAGATGAATGGGACGATGATGAAATGTATTTTGTATGGGATGAGCTAAAGGTCAATTTCCAGAAATGCGATTTGAAAATGTCTGACTGTGCAGGACTCTTTCACCTTGCAAAAATAACTTCTAATTTGTAGGGCTGATGGGTTTAGTTTGTTGACTGTCACGCCTTCACTAATAAATGTCCAGACTCGCTACGGTTTTTTCTGTAAGATGCTGTTGTAATATCGGCTTTGTTGACGAAAAACCCGATGCGCTCGCTTAGGCATTATTAGTTCCGGCTGTTTGATTGATAAATCGGCACAAACAAGCACATCAGCCACATGAGGGGCAGGTGGGGTGGCTGTCTTTAATTTGGTATTCTAGTTATTATTTGTATAAACTTAAGACATCAGCTACGAATGATAAATTCTAAGCGAGCGCATTAGGCGGAGCGAAGCGGATGCCGGAGCGAGTCTGAAATGTTATCATTCGGAGCGTCACTGTGGGGGGCTAGATAGCTGATGACAGCAAAACTGATAATGCCCAAGCGAGCGCATCAGGCGTAGCGAAGCGAATGCCGTAGCGAGTCTGGACATTTATCAGTTTTTGCGTCAACTTAGTTGATTTATAACAACTCTACAAATTAAAATTTGCAAATCTAACTCATATTATCAAGGTGAGGGAAATAAGATAGCCAACCTCAAACATTTTGTTTTACAAAACGCAGACAAAAATAGGCAACGGTTCTGAAAATTAATGGTAATTGTATGGCACTCTCCTATTACTAAAATTGATATTTTATCCATGAAAAGTATTCTTTAGAAGATAATTATAACTCTCAAAGTTCCGAGGATGGCTTATCATCACGGTACACAAAAAGTATCAGAGGAACATGCTATAGTTTCAGCTGATATTACGATAGATAAATAGAGGATTGTAACTGGATGTATATAGAAATGATAAAAAGAAAAAAGAAACATTTTTGTGTCTACTTTTCTTGACTGCTACAATACTTGAAACAAAAACTTTGAAGAAATGTATGTTTTTAGAAAAATAAACTTTGAATAAATGTATAAAAACTGTAAAACAAATATTGAAGAAATGTAAAAATCTGATAATATACCTACTAGGGAGGTATATTATGATATTTAAAAAGGAAGGCTATAGAAAGGCTTGAAGAATGGAAGAAAAATTATTCAGACAGCTATGCTATATTGCTTGAAGGAGCAAGGCGTGTAGGAAAGTCAACCATTGCAGAAGAATTTGCAAAAAGAATATAAATCCTATATCCTTATAGATTTTTCAAAAAGTGCAGAGAATATAATAAGATGCTTTGATGACATAGAAATCTAAATATATTTTTCCTGAGGCTTCAGGCGAAACAGGAATCACACTTTTATGAGCAGGATTCGTTAATTATATTTGATGAAGTACAGCTTTTTCCAAAAGCAAGGCAGGCTATCAAACATTTGGTAAAAAGATGGAAGATACCACTATTTGGAAACAGGCTCACTAATTTCAATTAAGAGAAATGTTAAAGATATTCTGATACCGTCAGAAGAAATGAAATTGCCAGATTAATCCATGGATTATGAAGAGTTCTGTGATGCAGCAGGTTTTAATTATTCACTGCTAAAGCAAGTTTATGAAACCGGGAAAGCGATAGGACAGGACACAAACAGAAAAACTGATGAGAGATTTTAGAGTCTATATGGCTGTGGGTGGTATGCCTACAGGTAGTGATGCTTATGTAAAAAGAGAAAATTTTGCAAAATAGACCAGGTTAGCGTCAGATTATAGCTCTATACGAAGACGATTTCAGGAAAATGGATCCATCGGGAAAAATATCGGCAATGTACCATTCCATACCTGCGCAGCTGTCAAAAGGAACTAAAAAATACAGAATAACTTCAGCATTAGGAAAAAGGAACAGCTCAAAAATCGAAGAACTATTTTATGAATTGGTTGATTCTAAAACGGTGTTACCTTGTTACAATGTGACTAATCCAAGGGTAAGTCTTACAGATAGTAAGGATTTTGACAGTTACAAAGCTATACCTTGCGGACACCGGTTTTGTTTGTTACTCTTATGTTTATTGACAGGGCAGCCGCAGAAAATGAAATATATGGGAAACTGCTATCGGATAAGCTTCCTGCAAACCTCGGGTACTTGTATGAAAATATGGTGGCTCAGATGATTAATGCCACAGGCAGGGAACTGTATTATCACACTTGGGAAAAGAGCGGAAGTACTCATTATTATGAGGTTGATTTTCTGATTTCAAAAAAGAGTAAAATTTCTGCTTTTGAAGTAAAATCATCGGGTACAGGTAAACATGAATCAATTAAGGAATTTGCATTTCTCTACAAATATAGATGGTCTTTACCTGCTTGTCGGGAAAAGATGTCGGTGCAGAGAAAAACACTGAAAAGAAACCACTTTATATGACTCCCTTTATTATTAGCTGAAGGATGGAAGCAGAAAGTTTACAATTTACTAAAACCTGAATCCGTGAAGTTAAAGATTTAGCTTTCACGAAAATGCCCACGCTACCGCAGCTTATTAAAAGTTTTATATTTTATTACAATTCACCTGTAAGTGAAGCCATATCTATGATATAATAGTATAATATAAAACAGACATGGAGCATATTGAGATAAATTTGAAGCTTCAGCGGAAAGTTTTATTTAGCTAAAAACATGATAAACTCTATAATAATTATGCAAAAGGCTATGAAACAACGTTATGATGGTTTAGGCAATATAGAAAGGACGAGCATATGGGAGATGATAGAAGAAGCAAAGAAGGTCAATCTTACTGAGCTGTTTTACTGACTTGGTGTTTGTATTTGGGATTTCTAAGATAACACATGTTCTACATAGTCTAGAGAGAGAATACTTAGCTTAAATGAGATTATTATATATACTGTTGTTTTTGTATGTTTCATAAATATTTGGAATGTGCAGACAGTGCAAGATGAACCACTATGGGAAGCATAATTTATTGCATATCATCATATGACAGTTCTCCAAATGCTTGCCTTATTATTTATAGCCGTCAAATGTTAGCCGGATATGGAGGATAGTTGGACCGCCTTTACTTTGGCGATTCTATGGATTGCTGTCGTGCAATTTCTGCAATATCTTCTCGCTTATACTAAGCACAAGCATAGTGAAAAGATATAAAAACTGATTAAGGATTTTCTATGGCTTCTCTTTGTAAGATCAGTTGTTATTGTTATTAGCTTATTTATACCGGGAACAGGTCGTATCTTGTTGACTGGCTTTTGGCTTTATTATAAGTATTCTAGGCTCAAGCCTATTTAGAAAAGACATGGCTATGGTACCAATTAATATGCCCCCATCTTATAGAAAAGATTGACACTCTTTACTATCATTACTCTTGGGGAAATGCTGACGGCCTCGGCGAATTTCTTCGAATTAGAGAAATTTTCAATAAACTCTGTTTTACTTATGTTTCAGGTAGTGTCGTTGTTTTTTTGTTTTATATATCAGAATTTGACCACGCTATTGAGGAGAATCTTCCTTGTCAAAGTGGGGCTGGACTCATTTACAAGCATTACTTTATTTGGTTTGGCTTAAATATCTGTACAATAGACTTAGACTATGCTAATGATGCCATGGGCATTATAAGGATTATAATGATGTTTCTTGGCTTGTTTCTGTTTTACCTTGGTGTGCTAAGCAATTCACGATTAAACAAAAAGAGCCATCAGCTGGATAAGAAGCTAATGATTCCGTTTGTTCTGGTTTATATCTTGGGGCTTGGCAGTTCCATTGTTTTCCAGTCAAATATTACTGTGGCTATTGCTCTTTGCACCCTGACGGTTATTTTGGAAACGGATTATTTTGTTACATTCGTAGTAAGGCGTTTTTCCAAAAGAAAATAAGAGAGGAAATGATATGTCCGTAAATGAAATATCAATAACTTTAGAGCATCAGCTACGAATGATAAATTCTAAGCTCTCGCTTAGGCGGAGCGAAGCGGATGCCGGAGCGAGTCTGAAATGTTATCATTCGGAGCGTCACTTAGGGCAGTTTATATAACTCGACAAATTAGAATTTACAGAGCTAACCCTTATAATTATTTTAGGAGGTAAAGCAAACATGTTACTGGATAGTGAAAGATATGAGAACGTTATTGCCTATGGTAAGGAAGCCATAAGTAAGCTTGATGAGAACAAGTTAGAGGAGGGTTTTTCTATTGCAGAACAAGGCTGGGAGGCCTTTCCTGAGTCCGGCACAAAGTGGAATCAAGGCTATAATTATGCGAAGACATTTTTTGGCCGTGCAATTAAAAATAACGATATGCCAATTGCAAAACGCTGGTTAGATAGAATGATAGAAAACAATAACACATTACATTTGTTTGATTCTGAAATTGAACATATGGAAGCAAAAATATGAATTTGAAGCTGGGAATCTTGATAAAGCGTTTGAGCTATGGCAAAATCTTGTAAAACAAAAGGGAGTTGGGTATAGGTATTTCGAGAACGATGATCCAAAGTATATAGAGTTTTATAAATCAAGAAAATAGATTTATCAGCCAATAACCACTGGGAGTTTATTATGGATAAGAGTTATAATGTCATTAATGAATTTTTTAAATAATCCGCAGAATACAGACAGTTTTTATGAAAGCGATACAGTCATTGCCATTGATTGGCGAGAGGATGACGAGGATATTGTACAATATTTTAATAATGCCATTGGACATAAGATTTGCGTTCAAATGGAAAATAATGACAAGCCTTATGGTAATGACATTATTTTAACCTATAAGGAAAAGACAGTAATAATCCCTATGAGGAAAAAGAAGGATAGGGACACTACGATAATATGGATAAATGAAGTTATAAAAGAGGAGTTTTTCCATATGTTTGTTTATCGAGAGTATGGAAGATGATACGCTTTTTATTTTGTGTTTTTACCAAATGAGCAATGGAATAAAGCTTGAAAAAGAACAAGGAAAAACAAAGCTAAATAAGTATTTTTCTAAAATTACCATTAACAGCAAAAATGTTTAGCTTGCAGTATGATGTGGTCGAATACTTAAGACTTAAAAATGAATCCTGATGCAGCATTTTTTTACTTTGATTTCTTATCTTGAAATGAAGAAAAGAGAGCAGGTTTTGACAGAGAAAAAGAATAAGAGGTGAAATTGGGCTAAAAGAGTATTTGCAGGGGAAAAAGGAAATTAAAGCTGAAGAAGAGAAATTTGAAGTTACATTGTTGACTGAAAAGAACACATCAATAAATTAGAATTGACCGAGCTTTTTGAGCGAGGGATGCTTCTGTTCGAAGGGCAAGAAGGTGGAGCTTAAAAACCTCTTAATAAATCGAAATTCAGGTGGAAATTTATGAGTCGAAAAAAAGGCAATTTTTCTTTATTTATTAGGAACCTTAGGGCAAATATTGATGATATGTATTATAGTTTTTATATTGCGTAACTTGGGTATTGTTGTAGATTATACGATGCCAATGGGAATGGTTGCTATTGGAATAGGTGGAGTTTCATCTGCTCTATGGGGAACTATTATTGCAGTTAGATACAAAAAAAGTACAGTACGAAGAAAATATTAAAGGATTTTTCGCTATAAAGCAAAAACATCAGCAGTTATTTACTCGTTATTGTGTTCTTGTTTTTGAATTTTTGCTATGTTGCATTTGATGGGGAAAATTAGCGTTGAATGCGTGGTATATTCCTATTATCTTATTTCTTAAAAGCAATCCTTTTTGGTGGGATTGAAGAAGTAGGGTGGAGATATGTTTTTCAACCAATTATGATGGAACGCCATAGTTATATTAGTTCAACTTTAATTTACTTTTTGTTCTCATGGGGAATATGGCATTTTTGCTTATTTCTACATTGAAGGAACATTGCTACAAGTACAGGCGTTTGGATTTTTGCTTGGATTGTTAACTAATTGCTTTATTTTTATCCGCATTATTTATAAAGACAAACAGTTTGTGGATATGTGTGATGACACATTCGTTAATAAATGTTTTCTCACAATTAGCAGTAGGTGGTAATCAAAATATAACTTATGCTTGTAAAATAATTATTATAGTAATGGCAACTGTTCTTTCGATTAGAGAGCAGAATAAAAAGCAACTAATGTGTCAGGTCTTTAAAAGAGCGACAACTTCTAATTTCCTGCTAACATAATTCCTATACTTGGAAACCTACCTAAAGAAAGATACAAATAGTTGCACGTTTTAAAAGACAGACATTTTTATCAAGGAAAAGTTGAAAATTTATTGTATTAAGGCTAGTCATCGTGTAGATAACTTGGTACAATATATACAAAAAGCATATTAGTGTAGATAAGATAGAGGAATAAGAAATGAGCGAAATCTTAAGAATTGATAGAGAATACGCCACGATGGGTACAAGACATAAGTAAAAGATTCAAAAAGAAGCCAAATAAAGGCTGCCACCGCAGTTAACAGTGAAATGCTTTTGTTAGTACTGGAAATTTGCAACAACTTGTTGCAAAATTTAGAGGATAACTATATTTTTCAGAATTCCTTGGGGAGTTTGTTATGAACGACTGTATAAAAATCCCTTTATGAGGGAAAAAGGATAGGGGCACTAAGATAATATGGGGTAAAGCTCCCTTAGATTAAACAAAAATACTCCTTGAACTTACGGTAATCTGCAATGATATAAAGGAATTAGGAAGGAGCTGATCATGGAAAAACAATATGATAACAAAGGGTAAGATAGCCATATTTCTTTTGTTGTGTGTAACCCTTATATTTGTTTATGTTGTAACCCTTCCTACTCAAAGTATTCACTATAAATCGTATACCTTTTCATTTATTTGGAATTATATATACCATTGTTATGCTTTTGCTCAATAATGATTATCGACACTAAAAATAGCAAAGAAGGACTATATTGTTGCGGTTAGTTTAGGACTAATGTCTGTTGGAATCACCAGCCCTATTAATTATATGGGGCTTCTCTCCAGTATATGCACGGTATTTGCATATTTGGCGAGTATTACATTAAGTGATAAGAATACTAATAAAAATGGTTTTTAATTCGTTCAATTGAGATGAAGTATATTATTAAGAGTGTCGCTGTTATACTATCAATGGGGTGCTTTTTGCGCTTTTACAATGGATATTTGGACAGGGATCAATTATATTTAGTTTTGAGATTTCATCACTATTTAGAGCACTTGGGGGCAGGGATATCGGAGGAGATTATTTTTTTCGCTTATTTATCTTCTCCATAATATTGCATATTTGTAAAGGTGAAGAGATTCCCAAATTATTGACTTTTTTTCTGCTATGGTTATACCGTTTTCTATGCTTCTATGTTATTGACCAAGCAGTAAATAGTGGACTTATTAATTCACTGCCCAATATAATACAAGTAGTTTTGATAGCTACACCAATCACTATATTGGCGTGGAAGCGGATTTGCTTAGCGCAATGGGAGTTCATTTCATGTATGATTTAGTTTCTATGTCATTTTTTGATAAAATAATGGCATTTTTATTTCTTATGCAGGTGGTATATATGTTATATTTAAGGATTATGTGATAAAATTAGAATGTGAAGTTGGGAATCTTGATAAAGCATTTGAGTTATGGCAAATTCTTGTAAAGCAAAATGGAGTTGGGAATAATGCGATATTATCAAGGCGTAGGGCTATAATTTCTCAAAGGAGCAGACTATGTTATAGATTGAAATAAAGAAAAATACAGTATCTATAGTATTTGTGATAGCTTATGCTGTTGGTGATGGGGTTTACATTTTTTTATCAATTACGCCTGAAGTTGACTACTATTATAGCAAACCGCTGAGCTTTTGGAGAATATAGCTATTTTTAAGTTAAAGGAAGATGTAAGGCAGGGCAAGATGGTTGTCTCATGGTGAGAGGAAGGCAATGGAATTCTGTTGATTTAGAGATAAATGAGGAGATAAGAGCAAGATTAGAAGAAATAATAACTAGAATAAATCCCTCATTTAATGCAGACGAGAAAATGTCAGAGGTTGAAATAAGCTTAACCGATAAGGAAATTTTTGGAATTAATAAATGGATTTGAGAAAACAATAGGCTATAGGACAAATTACCATTACGGTGAAAAGTCTGGACTTTATGCTGTTTATAAACATAAAAGATTTGGAATAAATAGGTTGTATGATGATAATCGTAATACGGTAAAAAGAGGAAAGAGATATTTAATTACTCACTAAAGTCGGGGCTTGCAGAAGGATATGCAAGATATTTTTATGAACTATTTGGGGATATTAACAAGCCTTTGTTTCAGCAGTCATAGCGGCTACTGTTTTTATAAAAGACAGGCAGAACTATGTAAGGGAATTCATATATGCGTCCAATAGTAAAAAGTTCAAAAATTATACTTATAAGAATTGCGTCAGTAGTCATACCCTATTTGTTTAATGACATTAATTATGACAATCATTGAGCAGTGTACTTTTTACAGCGAATCGATAACTTATGGTTATATTATTTCTTGCATTCCCTTTTATAAAGTACTGGGCTGTGTGGATAGTTCCTACCATATTGGTAACTGTTTCGTTATCGGTTTTTTGGATATTTTATCAAATAATTTAATCTTCGTTTTCGGAGTGCAGTTTATTGTTTTGGTTGTTGTCTATAGCTACATTTATGGGGAATTATGAGATATGGAGGGTAGTAATAAGATTTAGTTCTTTTGGGATGGATAAGTATATACGATGGAATAAAAATGACATATATATAAATCGTATATTTATGGTATTTTTATCAATTATCATTACGGCTATTTCTGTAACGATATTTGATAAGGCAAGAAACGGTAGAAGGCTTAAATATAGGTGGAACTATATAAAAAAATATATTTTTGATAGACTGAGCAAAAAGAAGCATGAACAGTTGTGTTGTAAAAGGAAAATCATTTTTTTAATTTATCAATTGAAACTTGCATATAACAGTAATGTGATAATAAGCATACTATTTTTACTTGTGTTGTTAATAAGATTTGCAAATAGAAATATGAATGAATATGACATAAAACTACAGGTGAAAAATATAGTGATATTTTTCTCTATGTTTATGCTATTACCACTATGTAATATAGAAAAAAAGAAATGGAGTTACTCAGTTTACTTATACAGTGAGAACTTCCTATACTAAAATATATTTTGCAAGATTCATAATGGGAGTTATGTTAACAGTAGGGTTAATAACATTTTCATTATATTTTATCTCGTATATGAATGATGTAGTTTTGGATTGTGGGGCATATCCATTTGCATCAGTTCCCTGTATCTTGGGTTGTTTGGAGTGATATTTTCAGAGGCAACAGGCAAAGAAATTGCAGGATACATAGCGTATTTGGGATATTATCTATTCTGTGCAGTAGGTAAAGAAAATGTTACCTTTCTAAATGTCTGCTGTTATACTAACCATCTGAAATATTCAGTAATCAGCCTTATAGCAGGTGTTTATATAATGGCAGTGATACTGTTTTTCATAGTAAAAGGTAAAGGATTGGGTAGAAATTGATGGAAATAAAGGTAAATGGGCTGTGTAAGAATTATGAAGAAAAGCCTGCATTAAGTGATATAAGCTTTCCTATAGAAGAGGGAATGTATGGGCTTTTGGGAGCAAATGGTGCAGGTAAAACAACACTTATAAAAATACTTGCAGGTGTTCTTGAAAAAGATGCAGGAGAGATTATTTACGGTGGCGAAAAAATACGGGATATTAACGAAATAAGGCATAGAATAGGCTATATACCACAAAAATTTTCGTTTTACCCCAATATGACCGTATTTGAAATTATGGACTATTTTTCTGAACTTAATATGGTAAAAAAGGATAAGACAGATATAATAGAAAATTTACTTAAAACAGTCCATCTTGAAGAATGCAAAGGAATTAAGACCAAGTCACTTTCCGGTGGAATGAAACAAAGGCTGGGTATAGCTGTTTCACTTATAGGCAATCCGGATTTACTCTTGGTGGATGAACCAACAGTAGGCTTAGATCCTATGGAGAGAATACATTTTAGTAATGTACTAACTACTTTTTCAAGAAATAGGACTATAATAATATCATCACTATAGTTTCTGATATCGAATCTACCTGTAAGAGATTGCTTATACTTGATAATGGTAAAAGCGTTTATAATGGTAGTAAAGATGAACTCATCGCAAGGTGTAAAGGCAATGTTTGGGAATTAAAAATAAGTGAAGATGAGTCGTTACATTTTGAAAGTAATTATTTCATTTCAAAGAAAGATTTGCTTGAAGATGGAGTTTTGTTGAGGGTAATATCAAAAGAAAAGCCTCATAGAATCAAAGATGGGAGGTAATACCTACACTTAACGATTCTTATTTGAATCTGATGAATTAATATGTGGAAATGGTATGAAATACCCCTTGACCTTATAGTAAGCTATAATGATATAAATGGTTCAGGAAGGAGGATGATATGACGATTAAAGAATTTGCCCATATCTGTGGATGCAATCCTCAGACACTTCGTTATTATGATCAAATAGACCTACTGAAACCGGTTAAAGTAGATAGGTGGTCAGGATACCGATTTTACGATGAGGAGCAGGCTTATGTTTTTGTCAAAATAAAAAATCTTCAAAAAGCCGGATTTACAATAGATGAGATAAGAGGGCTTCTTGATAAGGATAATCTTGCAATCTGTAGAGCCTTTGACGAAAAAATAGCTAAAGAGGAAAAGAGATTGCAGGAAATCAAAGATATCCGACAGTCATATCAAACTGAAATGAATAATATCAAAGATAAGATTGATGCAGTAAGGAAGAAAATTACTGAAGAAATGCAGGCATACAATCAAACGTCAGAGTTTGGACTATGATGCAGATAAGTATGAGGGATTAATTGATGATGTAAATCGCTATTTAGACAATGTGGCTATTTCAAATATTGATAAGTTTGATTATGAAGAATTTCCACGAGGGAGAAGATGTGGAAGAGGAAGCTGAATCTTTAATATGCCTGAAAATGAAGACTATGAGCTTTGTCTCATGAAAAGCATGACTGGTGCAATATCAAGGATTTTATTGATGAATTTTTATAATATTGAAAATGGGAAGGAATACGCATTGTTTGTCAGTGTAAATGAGTCGAAAAAGGCCTATAGTACGGCTTTTTGCAAGTACTCTAATGGGACTCATTTTAATAAAAATCCTGATAAAAACTGTGGTTTTACCTGTAACATAGAGAAATCCAAGGACAATAAAAACCATTTCAGGGTGTTTAAGACTAAAGGATAATAGCTAAATTTGAGCAGTACACAATATAAAAACTCGGAAGAAGGTGCATTGTGAACAACAAAGTTATTAAAAAAAGAAAGTGAAGAGCTATGGGCAAAAAAATAAATATTTTGTGTTAAGCAAGTCACATAAGACATATCTTGAGATAAGGGAGTATCTAAAGGAAAAGGAAGTTGATATTTTTATATCTGCAAAGATAAAATACAAAAAGTACGAGATATGGCAGAAAGTAAGAAAGATTTTTAGCAATGCCATTCTCCATATCTGGGGATATTTCAAAAAAGATGCAAGCGAAAATGAGAAACAAGGATTATTTGATATACTGAAGATTATATGGATGGGAAAATAATCAGAATCAGTTATTGAATATATCAACGCTTTACTAAAGAAATATCCCAATAAATATTTACAGGAATCAACTTTATTAACAGGAGAAAACATATGAGACTGTGGCATGAACAACTAATCCCCATATTACCTAAAAATCAGCTTCTTGGACAGCATAGAGAATGTTGTGCCCTTAGGGGTAACGGCTGGATGAGGAGACATAGAACTGTAGACTATGTATTTTTGTATTCTCCGTATCATCTGTTTTTATACCATTCATTGGTAATGGATGAAATGGAAAAAAGAGGCTACAAGGTTTCTCCGGAATGGAGGGATAAGAATTATAGAGGAAAGAATGCAGAGAATTACAGCAATCTTGAAGAAAAGACTATAAGTAGCCCAATATACAAAGAGCATAATCCCCAATATCTGGCTGAGTGTATAGAAAACCTCAGAAAGAAGGGGATATTATTAGAAGCATAGGGGATGATTGATCTGCCAAGCCACGAAGATATTGAGATTTGCAAATGTACTGTGATATAATGAGGCGGAGAAAGAAGGTGAAAAGATGAGCAAGTCAACAACTAAAGCTTTGCTATTGCATTTGCTTTTTAAGGAATTATTGATGGAAAAGCCTCTAAACAAAATAACAATAAATGATACTCGCAGAAAAGTGTGAAATGAACCGACAGACCTTTTATTATCACTTTCATGACATTTTGGAGCTCACAGAATGGATTTGCGAATCAGATGCAGAAAGAGCATTAAGAGAAAACCGTACCTATGCTACCTGGCAGGAAGGATTTTTATCCATATTCAACGATGATAAAAAGATAAGAATTTTATTATAAATATTTATCGCAATGTGCCAAGTGACTACCTGCGCAGGTACTATATAAGGCTACATATCAGCTTCTTTACACATGTGTTGGAGGAAAAGGCTCAGGAATGGTTATCAGAGAAGATGACAAGGCCTTTATTGTGAACTTTTTATAAATATGGCTTTTGTAGGTCTCTTGCTGGAATGGATTGACAATGGAATGAAGGATGAGCCCGCACTCATTGTAGAACGCCCAAATTCGCTTATTCAAGGCAATTTTCTGAACAGGCTCAAAACAATGCAAAACTTATAATAAATAAAACACGACAAAGACGGTGATTTGTCGATATTTTAACCCAAAAATCGGGGATTGTCGTATGTGATGACAGTTCCCGATTTTGTGCTGCTATTATTATCTTAGAATAATGCTTTATACTTATGCACATAGAAAACAGATGAGCTAGACAAGGGAGTTTAGCCACAAAAATAACAAAAAGGAGACTAAGCCTATGTATTATTCAGCAGGAACTTATGAAGCATTTGCAAAGCCGGAGAAGCCGGAGGGAGCCGATAGGGAAATCAGCCTATATAATAGGAACAGGACTTGCAGGGCTTTGCAGCATTCTATCTTGTAAGGGATGGGCAGGTGAAGGGTGAGAGGATTCATCTGCTTGAGAAGCTTACGCTTGCAGGAGGCAGCTGCGATGGCAGAAAGGATGTGAGAAAGGGATTTTACATGAGGGGTGGAAGAGAGATGGACAACCACTTTGAGTGTATGTGGGACATGGACAGAGATGTGCCTTCCATAGAAAATCCTGAAATATCAGTGCTCGATGAATATTATGGCTACAAATAAACACGATCCGAACTACCTGCTTGCAGAGCGTCTGAAAAACGTGGACAGGATGCGCATACAGATAAAAATTTACACTTGATAAGAAGTCTCAGATGGCACTTACCAAGCTGTTTATGACACCGGAGAAGGAGCTTGAAGACAAGAAGATATGAAGTTCTGCCGGACACCTTCTGGGAGACTAATTTCTGGCTGTACTGGCAGACCATAGTTCGCATTTCAAAGATGGTCATCTGCGCTGAGATGAAGAGATATCTGTGCAGATTCTGCCACCATATAGATGGGCTTCCTGACTTTTTCTGCACTTCGTTTTACAAAGTACAATCAGTATGAAAGTATGATACTTCCACTTGTAAAATATCTTGAAAATCACGGAGTAAAGGTAGAATACGGTATAGATGTTAAAAATGTTATCATTAAGGACGAGGGTGGAAGGAAGGTTGCTACTCAGATTGTATATGAGAAGAATGGAGAGACGGATCAGATAGACCCTTGTAGAGGATGATCTGGTATTCATTACAAATGGATGTTGTACGGATACCTCGTGCTATGGAGACCAGAATACCGCGCCTGATATAAGCAATGGAAAAATGGCGGGTGAGCTTATGGGATTTGTGGAAAAATATCGCATCCTGTACTAAAAACGGTGAGTATGGCAATCCTGACAAGTTCTGCAGGATGTTGAAGCAACCAACTGGATGAGTGCAACAGTTGAAACCTCAGATGAGGAAAATCATTCAAAGGATAATCAGCATATGTAAGAGAACTAAGGGCAGGGAAAGGTTACCACAGGAGGCATAGTAACTGTAAAGGATAGTACGGATAACTGGTACCTGTCCTGACGACTAACCGCCAGCCACAGTTTAAGTCTCAGAATAAGGATACTGTATTGATTTGGATATGCACTTACTACCAATAAAGAAGGAAACTACGTCAAGAAGGCTATGTGGACTGCAGGTGACAGGGTGCAGAGAGTGGCTGTATCACATAGGAGCTCCACTTGATAAGATAGGACGAATGGGCAAAGAACCACTGCAATACCACCACCCGTTTATGCCTTATATCACTGCCTTCTTCCAGCCAAGAAAGGAAAAGGACAGACCGCTTGTGATACCTAAGGGAGCAGTTAACTCGCATTTCTTGGACAGTTCACGGAGACGCCAGAGCACTATATTTACGACAGAATACTCTATCCGTACTGGAATGGAGGCTGATATACTCTTCTTAATGTTGATAGAGGTGTGCCGGAAGTATGGGGCTCAAAGTATGACATAAGAGAGCTTCTAAGGGCTGCTTACTATGCAATTGACAAGAAGAAACTGTCTGAACTTCCTCTCATTATTTTAAAGAAAAATTGCTCTAAAGATTGCGCTTAACGTAGCAAAGGGAACTGATGTCGAGATTCTCTAAGGGATAGTGGGCTTATAGAATAAAGAGTAGGAATAAAATAAAAGAGATACAAGACTGTCTTTAAGCTAATATAGTTTAGAGCGTTTTATTTTATTCGTTTTAAAAATATTCAGATATTATAAAGATAAACTTAAATTTATATTGCAATTTTGATAATTTTGAGAGATAATCAAGATAAGTGTGATAAAACTATATGAAGCAAAAAGGTATAGACCTATTAAATAGATCTTTTAACCGCACAATGCGGGACCTTGAGGCGATATCGGAATTATCCTTATTTGCACTCGCTTTGTTAATTCAACTACAGAATATCACATTTAACGAAAAAGTCAATACAAAAATAAATTTTAAGGAGAAAAATGTATGGAAAAAGCAAGATTACTTTTTGGGGCTTGATATGGGAACCAGCTCTGTAGGATGGGCAGGACAAATACTAAGTATGAACTGCTAAGGAAAAAAAGGAAAGGACATGTGGGGAATCTGAGAGTTTGATGAAGCAAGCTCTGCAGCAGAGAGAAGAACTCATAGAGTCGACAGACGCAGGAGACAGCGCCAGGTTGTGAGACTGGGGACTACTTAAGAGCTACTTTAGTGAAGAAATAGCTAAGATTGATCCCTAATTTCTTCATCCGTTTGGAGAATAGCAAATATTTCCTTGAAGATAAAGATGAAAGAGTACGTACCAAAGAAATCGGCGTCTTTAATGATGATAATTATAAAGATGTTGATTATTATAGAGATTATCCTACGATTTTTCACCTTAGGCAGGCTTTTGCTTGATATTGATAATAAAGGGAGAAATTTGATGTACGCTTAGTTTATCTGGCACTTGCCAATATGTTCAAGCACAGAGGGCCATTTTTCTTAAATGCTGAGGGAGATGCCCTTAAATACTGAGCAGGTAGAAGTAGTTTATAAGGAAATCTTGACAGTCTTGAAAATGATTACGAAATAATAATAGAGCAGAAACCTATTCAACAAGTTATAGATATCATTGGAAATACTGATAATGGTAGAAAGAAGAAGATAGAAGAACTTCAGAAACTGTTTGAGGTGACCAAAAAGATAAAAAGAGCTAATGAACTGTTAAAATGCCTATGTGGTCTAAGTGTAAATGTAAAACTCATCTTTGATGAAAATACTGAAGAAGAAGTGAAGATTTGTTTCAATGATTTTTCCTATACAGATAAGATTCCGGAGTTAATGGAGCAGTTAACGGAGGAAGAGTATGCTCTTATTGAACAGCTTAAAAAGCATCTATGATTATGCTGTTTCTGGCAGGAACTATGAAGGGGCATGATTATCTTTCCTGTGTGAGGGTAGAACTATATAAAAAGCATGCAGATGACCTTAAGTTATTAAAGGCATTGTACCGTAAATATAAGACTGAAGAAGAATATAATAAGATGTTTCGTTCAAATGCAGATGGAACTTATTCTGCTTATGTTAATTCACTGAATTCGATCAGATGCAATTTTTAAATCTGATGAAGTTGTCGAAGGCAGTAAATACAGACGAAACGATGAAGGGAAGAAAATCAGAGGATATTTATGCAACAATAAAAAAGGCATTTAAGGATATTACAGAGGATAAGGATGTTAGCTTCGTCTTAGAGCAAATTGAAAAAGAACAGTTTCTACCTAAACAGCTAACAGGTGCCAATGGCGTTATCCCAAATCAGGTACACAAAAAGAGATGGAAAGGATACTAAAAATGCTGAAAATTACCTCCCATTCTTAAAAAGACAAAGACGAGAGTGGATTGACAGTTTCAGAGAGATAATAAAAGCTTTTTACATTTCAGATTCCATACTATGTGGGACCTCTTGGGAGAATAGCAAAACAGGCTGGATAGTGAGAAAAGAAAAGGGAGCGGTTCTGCCTTGGAACATCAATGATAAAGTCGATATGAGTGCGACCTCAGAAGCATTTATAGGCAATCTTATTAGAACCTGTACCTATATTCAGGGTGAGAAGGTTATGCCAAAAGCATCCCTTGCACTATGAGAGATACTGCGTATTGAATGAAATAAACAATCTCTGCATAGACGGTGAAAGGATTGATACAAAGCTTAAGCAACAAATATACAAAGACTGTTTTATGAAGGGAAAGAAAGTAACCAAGAAACAACTTTGCTCTTATTTGGCAGCACAAAACGCCATCAACTCAGAAGAGCAGGTAACAGGAATAGACAAGAATATCAATAACTCCCTTGTCTTCTTACGGGAAAATGTATGCAATTTTTGGTGAACGCTTAAAAGAAGACGCAATCCTTGCGGCTGCTGAGGACATCATTTATTGGGCGACAATTTTCGGAGACTCCAAGAAGATGCTAAAACAGAGACTTAAAAAATATGTTGAAGAGGGTTTAATAGATGAAAATCAGCTAAAAAGAATACTTGGTTATAAGTTTAAGGATTGGGGAAGATATTCAAAGGCCTTACTTACTCTTAGTGGCTGTGATAAGTCCACAGGAGAGATAATCACTCTTTGGGCAGGCAATGTGGGAGTATAGCTTAAACTTTATGGAGCTAATCAATAGTGACGAGTTTACATTCAAGGAAGAGCTTGAAAAACATACCAAAGTTGCTATGAAGCAGCTAAGTGAATTCACCTATGAAGACCTGGAGGATAGCTACTTCTCAGTGCCTGTAAAGCGGATGATATGGCAGACCTTGCTTGTGGTGCGTGAAATAGAGCAGGTAATGGGCTGTGCACCTAAGAGAATCTTTGTAGAAATGACTAGAACAGAAGAAGAAAAGGGAGATAAGGGCAGAAAGGAATCAAGGGGAAATCAGCTTATAGAGCTTTATAAGAGTATTAAAAATACAGAAGGCCACAACTGGAAAGAAGAGATTGCAGGGGCTGATAAAGACGGTAAGCTAAGAAGTAAAAAGCTGTTTTTATATTACATGCAGATGGGGCGTGACATGTATACGGGTGAAGAGATTGATTTGGGAAGGCTCTATGATGACAATTTATATGATATAGACCATATTTATCCAAGGCATTATGTCAAGGATGATAGCATTATGAACAATCTCGTGCTGGTAAACAAGAGGGCTAATCAGGATATTAAGAAGGATCTATACCCTATACCTGAGCAGATAAAGGCAAACCCAAAGGTTCGAGAGCTTTGGGATACACTTCTCAAAGCAGAAGCTAATAACAGATGAGAAATATGCAAGGCTTACCTCAAACACAGCTTTTTCAGAAAAACAGCTGGGAGACTTTATTGCAAGACAGCTTGTAGAGACAGGACAGGGAACGAAGGGGTTGCAGATCTTGGAGACAGCTGTTTAAGGATACTGTTATCGTATATGCGAGGGCATCCAAATGTATCGGATTTCAGGCGTGACAAATGGGTTTTTGAAGAGCCGCCTTGTAAATGATTTCCACCACGCTCAGGATGCTTACCTGAACATTGTGGTTGGAAACGTGTATTATACCAAGTTTACTAATAACCCTTGGAACTTTATCCGCAAGGACTATGAGAAGGATAAGGAAAAAGAACCGTTACAACCTGGCAAAGATGTTTGAATGGAATGTTGTCCGCGGTAGTGAGACAGCCTGGATAGCAAAAGAGAAAAGATGAGGAGGAACCATCTCAACTGTCAGGAAGATGATGCAGAAAAATACTCCTCTTTTGACCAGGATGAACTTTGAACAGCACGGAAGTATAGCCAATGCAACACTGTATTCTGCAAAGAAAGCAAAGCCTGAGAACTATCTCCCTCTTAAAACCGCCGATGAAAGAATGAACGATGTGAAAAAGTATGGAGGCTATACATCTATGACCATAGCTTATTACTTTATAGTACGCCACAAAGAGGGCAAGAAAGAAAAATGTAACAATAGAGGCGCTTCCTCTTTATTGCAAGGATAAGGTGGAAAGAGAGAGAGAGGCCTCGAGAGATACTGCGAGGAAGTGCTTGGCTATGGGGAGGTAAATATCATACGAAGAAAGCTAAAGATTCAGTCACTCCTTGAATTTAATGGATATCAGGTGCATTTATCGGGGAAAACAGAGGACAGATTGCTTTTGAGAAATGCAATGAGCCTATATTTGTCTGAAAAATGGGTTATATACATAAAAAACTAGAGAAAGGCTGTTAATACTACAGATATTTGAGGAAGTAGTAACTACTGAAGAAAATACTAAGTTGTACGACATACTGGCTGACAAACACATGAATGCGGTCTATGCTAAGCGTCCTAATTCCTATGGAGATGAATTGTTGGCTGATAGAGAAAAGTTTGTTAGCCCTTAGCTTGGAAGACCAATGTGTAGCAATATTACAGATTTTACAACTAACAAGGATTGGAACAACAGATACAAATTTAGAGTTGATTGGAGAATCTAAGTTTTCTGGGAAAATGAGAATCAATAAAAATCTAAAAGCCTCAGATAAACCTGCAATTATAAGCCAATCTGTTACAGGACTATATGAGAAGAAGGAATGGATTTTTCGCGATGAGAAAAAAATAAAGGAGGGGTAAATGAGTTGGAGAACAGTGGTGATATCAAGCAATGCAAAGTTAGATTATCAAATGGGCTATATGGTAGTCCGCCGTATGGATACAACCAAAATCCATTTGAGTGAAATGGAGATACTTATAATTGAGTCAACTGCTGTTTCTCTGACTGCAGCCCTCTTAAATGAGCTGTCAAAAAAGAAAATAAAGGTGATATTTTGTGATGAGAAGAGAAATCCGTCTTCCGAGCTGGTAAGTTACTATGGTTCACATGATACAAGCACCAAAATCCGTACACAGATTACTTGGAAAGAGGAGGTAAAGAAAGCTGTATGGACAGAAATTGTGGCTGATAAGATCCGCAAACAGGCAGAACATCTGGAGTTCTGGGGACGTGAAGAGGCGGATATGCTATATGGTTATATCAATGAGCTAGAGTTTGCAGATGTGACCAACAGAGAGGACCATGCCGCAAAAGTATATTTTAATGCGCTCTTTGGTCTGGATTTCACAAGAACAGAAGAAAACAGTACCAATGCAGCACTTAACTATGGTTATGCCTTGTTGCTGTCTGCATTTAACCGCTGTATTACCGCAAATGGATACCTGACACAGATAGGACTCTTTCACGACAACATGTTCAATCCATTTAACCTTGCATCTGACCTAATGGAGTCATTTAGGCCCATAGTAGACTATAAGGTAAAGCAGATGCAGCCTGTTAAATTTGAACATGAGGAGAAGATGGAAGTACTTACTATTCTTCAGACTGAAGTGAAGATTAACGGAAGGACTGAGTTTGTAAGCAATGCGATAAAGATATACTGCAAAAGCGTGTTTGATGCTATTAACAATGAGGATATTTCGGAGATAAGATTATATAGGTATGAGTTATAGGTTTATGAGAGTAATGGTATTTTTTGATTTGCCTGTGCTTACAGAGTCAAATCGCAGAGATTATAGGATGTTTCATAAGTTTTTAATCAAATCAGGCTTTATGATGGTTCAGGAGTCGGTGTATTGTAAACTGGCGCAAAACAGCTCTGCTGCTGATATCATGGTAGACAATATAAAGAAAAATAAGCCTCCTGAAGGTCTTGTACAGGTATTAAGGGTTACAGAAAAACAGTATAACAAAATGGACTTTATTGTAGGGGAAAAGACGGGAGATGTCTTAACTACCACAGAAAGATTGGTAATATTATGAAAGCTATATATGCAAAGTATGGGATTGAGCTAAGCCTTACAGAAAATCAGATTATCACTCTGGTGGTTGAAAATCCGCAGGTACTAAGTGATATGCTAAGGGATATATTCAGACAGATAAATGGTGAAGAGGGTGGTTGGATTCTGTCAGAAAATGAAAAAGATTTTTCTCTCTTGAAAAGGCAACCACCTTGATTGATAACCCACTCAGAGTGGACTGCAATGAGAAAAAGATACTGACAAAGCTATATAAAGAGTTAGCCGAACAGGCAAATTCTTTACTTTATGAAGAGTGTTCTCATTTAAAACTCTAACATCGTTAACTTTTTGGAAAAACCTGCTTACTACGGTTCCATATTATTTGGAAATGGAAGTTGAGTTTAGATGTTGCAGCACTACTAAAGCTATATGGTGTAAAAGTAGAGACTGATGGAGTTGAGGTACTTGAAACCTTGATTGATTATCTGCGGGCTGTTAGCTCTATATGCAATATCCATGTGGTTTGGATGCTTAACTTAAAGCAGTTTCTTACAGAAGAAGAGGTGAGCCAGCTATATGAATTTTTGCTTTTATGAGAAAAATTCATCTGATTAATCTGGAAGGCCAAAAAAAGTTATACCCTAGAACAGGAAAAGTGTGTTATAATAGACAGGATTTATGTGTGATAGATACATCTTTGAATTAACAGCATTTCGCAAAATATATCGCTCGGTGATAACCTCAAAGCAAATTTGAGGTTTGAGAGCTTTGTTAATTCAGATAGGTGTAAAGCACATGCTAAATCGCAGGACGAGGATGAGTAGTTTGAGAGCTTTGTTAATTCAGATAGGTGTAAAGCATATGCACAGCCAGCAAAACTCATTATCTAAGTTTGAGAGCTTTGTTAATTCAGATAGGTGTAAAGCTAAGTTGACGAGATGGAAGTCGATGAGTATTTGTTTGAGAGCTTTGTTAATTCAGATAGGTGTAAAGCAACAGCCGTCAATCGCACAGCGAGCAGGTAGTTTGAGAGCTTTGTTAATTCAGATAGGTGTAAAGCATACTTAAATATCAATCTTCTTTGTGAGATGTTTGAGAGCTTTGTTAATTCAGATAGGTGTAAAGCAGTAGGCGAATGGATATTCATAGTTTTGATAAGTTTGAGAGCTTTGTTAATTCAGATAGGTGTAAAGCGTCACAGATTGAAACCTTGCAGAAGGACAAGTTTGAGAGCTTTGTTAATTCAGATAGGTGTAAAGCATAGTCTAGCTCTATATGGCATCACAATAGTTTGAGAGCTTTGTTAATTCAGATAGGTGTAAAAGCAACCTTATCAGCATTTAAGATTAGAAAAGATGGTTTGAGAGCTTTTGTTAATTCAGATAGGTGTAAAGCTTTTTAAGCTTTGACTTGTAAGCTGTAGGTGGTTTGAGAGCTTTGTTAATTCAGATAGGTGTAAAGCGAATGCGAATTTGGCTAAGACTGAGCGATGTTTGAGAGCTTTGTTAATTCAGATAGGTGTAAAAGCTATAGTGACTAGGTATCGGAAACAATTGCAGTTTGAGAGCTTTGTTAATTCAGATAGGTGTAAAGCATATCCCTTGCAGAATCTCATTTCAGACAGTTTGAGAGCTTTGTTAATTCAGATAGGTATAAAGCTAAGACCAGTCGGAATGGTTGGCAATGTGCTGGTTTGAGAGCTTTGTTAATTCAGATAGGTATAAAGCTAACTGGGGATATTTTGAGAAAGGTCAAACATCGTGTTTGAGAGCTTTGTTAATTCAGATAGGTATAAAGCATCCAACCTGTCGGATGAGAATCAGGTGCTGTTTGAGAGCTTTGTGCTTGTGTTCTGATAGGGATACCGGTATAGTTTTAATTTTTAAGATATCGAGATTGATTTTGTAAAAATCATGATACAATAGAGTATATGAAATGTACTGGAAATTTGAATAAATAGGATAAAGAAATGGATAAAAAAAGATGAAATGATGTTTATAAGTCATGAATCCCTTTGTAAAAAGATTTATATTATTAGGGGACAAAAAGGTTATGCTTGACTTTGAATTAGCCGAAATCTATGGATATGAAACAAAAGCGATTTAATGAGCAGGTTAAAAAGAAATATTGAGAAATTTGATGAAGACTTTTATGTTTCAATTAACGGATGAGGAAGTATCTGAACTTTCAAGGTCGCAAAATGCGACCTTGAACAAGAGTGCAGGAAGAGGTAGTAATATTAAGTACAATCCTCATGCTTTTACCGAGCAGGGAATCTATATGCTGATGACAGTTCTCAAAGGAGAGCTTGCAGTCAAGCAGAGTAAAGCCTTGATTCGCACTTTCAAGCAAATGAAAGACTACATCGTAGAAAATCAAGGGTTGATTGGGAAAAAGAGAGTTTTTGCAGCTTTCGATGCAGATTACAAGTAATGTCGTGGAAATGCAGGATTTAAGACGAGATTTAAGAGATGTGGAAGATCAGGTAGCAGAAGTGGTGGATACTTTAAATAATGTGGTGCATAAATCTGAACTGTCTGACTTGATTCTCGACCTTAGTAATCCACAGCTCAAATACGGATTTTTACTTTTGAATGGACAGCCGATTGAAGCAAATCTTGCTTATAAGGACATTTACAGCATAGCGAAAAAGAGTATTTATATCGTCGATAACTACATCGGAGTGAAAACTTTGGTCTTGTTAAAAGATGTTCCTCCATCGGTAGAGGTCATTATATTCAGTGATAACATCGGCAAAGGACTTCATACCCTTGAATACCAAGATTTTTGCAAAGAATATCCGTTTAGAAAGATAACATTCCAAAAATCCGGTGGAGAGTTTCATGACAGGTACATTATTATCGATTGGAATACCGAACATCAGAGAATCTATCATTGTGGAGCGTCTTCCAAAGATGCAGGTCAAAGAATTACAAGCATAACGGAAGTGGTCGATCAGATGATTTACACCGACCTTATCAATAACCTCTTGAAAAATCCGGTGTTGCAGTTAAAATAGAAGTGGAAAATGGATTGGAAATTTGAAAAAAATATGTATCCAATACTTGACACAAGGGATGTTAATTCAGATGGGTGTAAAAGCTTTTGTCAACTTAGAGATTATAAACATAAGAGTTTGAGAGCTTTTGTTAATTCAGATAGGTGTAAAGCACCTACCTGAGTAAGAGACAACCTGAATTAAGTTTGAGAGCTTTTGTTAATTCAAGATAGGTGTAAAAGCAAAGTCATAAGACTAGTTAAAAACAAGATGCATAGCTTTATGGGAGCTGCCTTGAGGTTTTTTGCAGTTAGTGACCTTTCATGACAGAAAAAGCACCTTAATTAGAAAAGGTGCTTTTTTAGATACTATTTTTTGTACTATACCCCTAAGTTTAGTTCCTTCAGTCTCTTAATGCTGAAGAAAGAAATGAGTTCTCAGAAAGGACATCATTGCTGCTAACGATAGATTTCTTTACATTATCTCAGATATTTAGCAAATTTTCACCCATATCAGCATCTCAAAAATATCATCCACACGCACAATTGAAAAATGACTATTGATATTATTCATCAAAAAGGTTGTAGTATATTTTCATATAATCTATTTAAATATTCTAACTCCATATCAGGTTTTTGGGGACTTGACGTAGCTACCAGGGGGTGATTTTATTTTTTTATCAACAAGGCTCTGCTCACATTTTCAAAAAGGTTCAGAAAGCAAAATATCAAAAAGCCATTTTCTTACAGCTAATAATAACGCTGTTTTTCATCGGCAGTATCGGTCTGCCTGAGTATTTTTAATAAACGAGCTTCTAAAGTCTATGCAGATAGGAAGTCCCTCTGTATCCATGCTTATAGGCTCTATATTTGTCCTGCTTATAGTGATTAAATTCCTTCACAGATTAAATGTAAGAGTGGTAAATGAGGCAGGAAGAAGCATAAAGGATAATGTAAGAGCGAAGATACTCCAGAAGCTCTTTTCTCCTTGGCCCTGAATATGCTGATACTATCCGCACAGGCAGCTTGACTTCAATGTTTACTACCAGAGTAGAATGGCTAATGAATTATTATACTAAGTATCTTCCTGTTATTCTAAGTGCAGTGTTAAATGCGGGCATATTTATTATTTTCCTTATGTATGTAGATATCTATACAGGCATGGTTTCCATCGTTTCCGTGGTAATGATGCTTGTCATCCCGATGCTGTTTTTTGGTATTATGAAAGAAAAGGGAAAGAAAGAGTGGGAAGAACACGCTACTTACTACAGTGAGTGTCTGGATGGTTTGCAGGGTATGGTAAGCCTTAAGGCATTTAATGCGGATGCTAAGTATGTAAGGGATATTAAGAACTACGGTGAGAATTACAGAAAAGCCATTATGGCTCATCTGAAGGTCACAATCATTGAAGGTACGTTTTCAGAGTTCTTCTTAAGAGTAGGTACTGCACTGACTATAGCTATTACCGGGCTTAGGTGTGCCTATGGCTATGTGGATAAAAGTTTCCTCATATATTCGTTCTTTGCTATAGGGGCGGCATTTTCCCCTATGTTTAATCTAATCAGTGCCTGGCATCTGGGATTTCAGGGTGTTTCAGGCTCATATTCTTTGAGCGAATTCCTTGATACTAAGAGTGAGAATCTTATGGAAAATGATGTAATAGGCAGGGAGGCAAAAAACAGGCAGGAACTAGAGTCCTTACTTGATGAGAAGCATTTTCAGAAGGTTATAAATGGGGATGTCAGGCTTAGCTTTAATAAGGTGTCTTTTAGGTACAAGGGAGCTAAAAAGGATACCTTAAAGAACATAAGCTTTGAACTATATAAGGGTAAGACCATAGCCCTGGTAGGGCCTTCCGGTGGCGGTAAATCCACTATAGCCGGGCTTATGATGGGGTTTTACAGGGCAGATAGTGGAGAAGTGACACTAAATGAAAAGGTAATGAACAATGAAAATGCAGCATTTTTTGGCGACAATATAGCTGCTGTGTGGCAGGATAACCATCTGTTCTATGGAAGCATTTACGAGAATATAAAGATGGGAAAGCCATCTGCTACCGATGAAGAGATATATGAGGCTGCTAAAAAAGCTATGATTTATGACCTGATTATGTCGCTTCCTGAAGAGTTTGATACTGGTGTAGATGAGCTTGGCAGCAGGTTCTCTGCGGGTGAAAGGCAGAGAATAGCTATTGCAAGGGCTTTGCTTAAGGATGCGCCTATTCTCATCTTTGATGAAGCTACCTCTGCTCTTGATAGGGAAAATGAAAGATACATAGGGGAAACCCTGCAGTCACTAAAGCCCGATAAGGCTATTCTTATTATAGCTCATAGATTATCCACTATAAGTATGGCTGATGAAATCCTGGTTGTAGAAGATGGAGAGATTATTGATAGAGGAAACAGGCAGTATTTGGAGGAAAACTGTGAACTTTTTAGAAGGCTTATAAGAGGAGTGAAATAGATATGGGTAAGATGAAATATGTGTTCTTACTTTCAAAGTATATAAAGAATTATAGAATAAATGTTATACTCTGCGTTATTATCCATGCTCTTTACAAGAGCCTGCCTATATGCCTTGGCTTTGAAACTGCATTAATCGTGTCAAAGGCTATGAGTGGGACTTTGACAAGCCCTGTGATGCATTTTCTAATCGTACTTGCGATGGTTATCGGTATGGCAGTATTAAATTATCTTGATATCTATGTGTCGCATGATGCGGCGTACAAGATACTCACCACATTAAGAGGAGTATCCTATGAGAAGATAGCAAGGCTTGCACCGGCGGGGCTTGAGGGCGAAAAAAGTGGAGACATAATGAGTATCGTGCTTGAAGATGTGGAAATATTGGAGTGGTTCTATGCCCATTCGATAATTCAGGTCTTTGTGGCAATCATTTTGCCAGTCATTTCTTTCATCATTGTCGGATACTTTTTCTCCTGAATTTTCACTTATTCTTATAGCATTTTCAATTGTTATTCTACTAATCTCAGGCAGGAAAAAAATAGTAAGGCTGACAGATACGGAAGTGAGACGCAGTCAAGGCTTGGCGAGTTAAACGCTGTCATTATAGACGGGATACAGGGGCTTAAGGAAATCATTACATTTCGTGGCTTTAGGGCATATTTTAAGAAGATGTTTAGGTACAATGATGATTATAACAAAGCGTATTTTGACTATTCTAGAGAGGCTGTGGAGGAAGTAACCAACACCAATCTAATCATAGGCATTTCTTCGGTAATCTCAGCTGTTGCAGGAGTGTATTTTGCTATAAAGGGGGAATATTCCATGGAATTTGTACTCCCGCTTATTGCAGTTTCAAGTATGGTATACAGCCCTTTAAGTGAGATGCTTTCTATGAAGAGCAATTATGGAAGAATATTTGCGGCAGCAGGCAGGGTATTTGATTTTCTAAATGAAGAAGAGCCTGTTATCAATGACGGCAGGTTAAATGCAAAAGATGTAATGAGTGAAAATGTACGGGAATTAGCATTTAACAATGTCGGATTTGCCTATAAAGACAGGGAAACAGGGGTAGAAAACAAGGTTATAAAGGATCTTTCATTTACTGTAGAAGAAGGAAAGAGCGTTGTGCTGGTTGGCTCTTCAGGCTCGGGTAAATCCACCTTAATCAAGCTTTTACAAAGATTTTGGGATGTAGATAAGGGAAGCATTACCATAAATGAAAATGACATAAAAGAAATAAAGATAGAGGAGTTAAGGAAGATGATTTCAGTCATTCCGCAGGATGTCTACCTGTTTAACCGCAGTATAGAAGAAAAACCTAAAATTGGCAAAGGAAGATGCGGGAGATGGGGAAATAAAGAAAGCCTTACAAGATGCCAATGTTATGGATCTGATAAACAGGCTTCCAGAGGGGATAAAGACAGTTGTAGGAGAAAGAGGAGCAAGCCTTTCAGGCGGTGAGAAGCAGAGAATATCCATAGCAAGAGCATTCTTAAAGGACTCGCCTATATTGATAATGGATGAGATTACTGCCAGTCTGGACTATGAAAATGAGAACAAGATAAATGAGTCTCTAAATGAATTAAAGAAGGGCAGGATAACCCTAATGATAGCCCACAGGCTCTCTACTATTAAAAGTGCAGACTATGTAGCTTTTTATAAAGGATGGAGTCTGCTGAGGCTTTTCGGAACCTTTCGATGAAGTCTATGAGGCTAATGAGAACTTTAGGAGGGTATTAGGGGAAGACTTGATGAAGCTATAGCTATTTAAATTCATTTCGGTTACATTTTTGGTAAATATGCAACAATATTAAGAATTTATGTATAAATATAGACATTTGTAAATTTATTATGTATAATGTGTTATCGCGTTTGGCATACTTGGTGTGCCAGGACCGAATTGTTTGACATTATATAACCAATTGGCATAGTTAATATTATGAATAATTATACTATAAAGTAGGTTATGTTATGCAAACAATACAATCACATTATAGGAGGAGAACGGGAATGGTTTCAAAAAAAGTGTTATGTCTTACCCTTGCGCTGGCTACAAGTTTGTCGACTTTCCAGTCAGGGTATGCCTTAGCAAATGACAAAAGTACGGATTCTTTGAATCAGGCTGCTTCATACGCTGCAGGCTCATTTGCTACAAACTGGAAGGCTTTTGCTTGCCAGCGAGAAAGGAAGGAATAGGCTCCTTCGTTGTGATGCTTAAGGATGGAGAGAATCCTGCTTCAGTGGTGTCAGCCTTTACTGAGAAGGTGAAGAGCCTTGGCATAGAAGCTGAGATTGAAGAGGTATTTAATACCGAATTTGCAGGAGTTGTGTACAAGACTACCAAGGCTGATGCCCTTAAGATAGCACAATTGCCTGAGGTAGAGACTGTAAGCAAGGAGAAAGTATACAAGAAGTCTGTTATGCCTGCAAAGCAGGAAGGCAGAGCAGCATTTAGAAGCTATGTTCCAAGCAATATCCTTATGGTAAAGGATAAGGTGCCTGCAGAATATGACGGTAGAGGGAATGGCAGTAGCCATCATAGATTCAGGTGCGGATGTAAAAAACCCTGATTTCCGCTTGGATGCGGGTGTAAATGTAAAGGTAAGCAAAGACCTTGCATACAGGCTTCATTGCGGGCAGCAAGAAAGGTGCTTATATAAATGAGAAGATTCCTTTTATTTACGATTATGCAGACAAAGATAATGATGTATTAGAGCCTGCAAAGGAGTCTCACGGAATGCACGTGGCTGGAATTACGGCAGCCAACCCTGAAAACCCTGAAAAAAACGGTGTAGTAGGTGTTGCGCCTAATGCTCAGCTTCTCATCATGAAAGTATTTGGTGACTAAGGCAAAGGGTGCACGTACAAGAGACTATATCAATGCTTTAGAGGACTGTGTTTCTTTAGGTGTAAACGCAGCCAACATGAGCCTTGGTTCAGGTGCGGGTTCAGAGAGATTTATGGATCCGGGTGTATCTGTTGTGATTGATAAGGCAAAGAAAAGAGGCATGACTGTTGCCATTGCAGAGGGTAATGACGGATATTTCGGACAGGGTTCATCAAAGCCTGACGTTAACTACCCTGACTACGGTCTTGCTGCTTCACCTGGTATAGTGGAGGATGCACTCACAGTTGCTTCTATAGAGAATACTTCAGTAAGAAGAGGATATCTTCAGGTTGAGAATAGTAACCATAATATCATATTTTCAAGTCTTATGAACATAGATAACTATGCTAAAAAGAACGACCTTTATGATAATTATATGGAAGTAGTATCCAGAGGACTTGGAGAGGCTGAAGACTTTAAGAATGATACAGAGAATAGCCTTGAGGGCAAGGTTGTTCTTATCAAAGAGGGCAAGATTACCTTTGAAGAGAAGGTTAAGAATGCAAAGGCTCACGGTGCTAAGTTCGTTGTCATCTATAATCTATGAGGCAGGGTGGCTCAAACCTCTTGGGAATGGTAACCAACGATACAGAGACAGTTACAACCATGATATCCTATGATGACGGAATGTTCCTTATGAATGAGTCTTCACCTAAGCTTCGTATTGCAAGGAATATGATAAATGTAGAGAATCCCTAATGTAGGAAAAATGTCTGATTTTAGCAGCTGGGGACTTACATCTGATGGAGACTTCAAGCCTGATATAACTGCTCCTGGTGGCAATATTTACTCTACATTAAATGATAATTCTTATGGAAATATGTCAGGTACAAGCATGGCTTCTCCTCATGTAGCAGGTGCGGTTGCAGTCATTTTACAGAGAATTGAGAAGGAGTATCCTGACATCACCGAGGAGGCTAAGCAGCTGCTTACAAAGAATCTCCTTATGAGTTCAGCTCTACCTCACAAGAGTCTGGTAAATGGACTCTATAGCTCACCTAGACAGCAGGGTGCAGGTGTATTAAACCTTTACAATGCTATCTATGCGCCTGCTGTATTATACGGAAAGAACCACGTTACGAGTGTGAACCTTGGAAGCATTCCTAAGGGTGGCAAAGCTGATGTAAATGTAACAGTTGAGAACATTACCAAGGGCAGCATTACTTACAATGCAAAGCTTTATCTCACTACAGACGGAGTTGAGACAGACCAATATGGAAGTAAGCATTTCACGCTTGACCCTGTAACCCTTGGCGCTATTGACCTTGGAAGCGTAACAGTGGAGGCAGGAAAGAGTGCCAAGGTTAAAGGCAGAGGTAGATGTTTCAAAGCTTAATTTCCTGAAACGCCTTATGGAAACTATCTTGATGGCTTCATAGTATTTACTTCAGAAGATGAGGTAGAGCTAAGCATACCTGTAACAGGCTTTGTTGGAGACTGGGCTAATCTTCCTGTGCTTGAGGATGACATCTATGCCCTTTACAATGATGGTAAGCTGCCTATATATTATAGCGAACATGGTACATACACTCACTTAGGAAGCAGTGCTGATGGTGCGCATGCTGTACTTGGTGAGAAGCAGAATAAGGGTAAGCTACCTATATATGATGGTGAGCACCTTGCAATTTCACCTAATGGCGATAAGTCATATGACTATGTCAGATTCTACGGAACCTTCCTTAGAGGCTTTAGAGACTTTACAATGACTGTAAAGAACGCTTCAACAGGAGCTGTAGTTTACCAGAGTAAAGAGGATACCGAAGGTGTCAAGAATTACTATGGAGAAGCTATTGCAACACAGGAAGACATTGATAAAAAGGTATCTACCGGCGGAGACTGGGAGTGGGATGGTAAAGCAGGCGACACTGATGCTCCTGACGGCAACTATGTCCTTGAAGTAAGCTACGCCCCACTTGTAAGTGGTGCCAGTGTTCAGACAAAGACTTATGGCTTTGTAGTAGACAGGGTTAAGCCTGAAGTAGAGCTTTCTTCTTATGATGCAAAAGAAGGGTGAGTTCAAGGTAAGTAAGATTAAGGAAGAGCTTTCAGGAGTAAAAGATGTCATTGCTTATACCATTGAAAATGAAAATGCAAAAGCTTATTGATGTTAAGGAAGAAAACGGAGAGTATGTCATAAGTACAGCGAATACAGGCAAGGAGCTTAAAGACATCAACCTCTATATTGAAGACTGGGCAGGAAATGTATATGATGCGCCTCTTTCAGAGTCCATTAAGGAAGAGAAGAAGCCTGAAATTACTCCTACTACACCTGTAGTACCTTCTCCTTCAGTTCCTTCAGTTCCGTTAGTGCCTGTAGCACCTTCAGTTCCTGGTGCTACTCCAGCACCTGGTAGTTCATTAGTGCCTTCACCTGACATTACGCCTATGCCAACTAATCCTGATGCGAAGCTTGATATAGACGGCGACAAGACTCCTCAGGGCGATGCAGCTAACCAGGGTTCTGAGTCAGGAAAAGCAGGCAGCATAAAGAAGTACCAGTTAACCAAGATTAAGGCAAAGACAGCCTTAAATAAGATAGTTAAGAAGTTCAAGGTTCTTTTTACCAAGGAAGCTTACAAGGTTAAACTTCTTGTGTCTAAGGAAAAGGTAGAAGTAAGGCTTCCATACAAGAAGGCAGTAAAGGGCTATGTATTCTACGCTGGCAGACATAAAAGACCGGCAAGCGTTACAAGGCTGCTTACGACAAGAAGAAAAAAAGGAGCTTGTATTTAAGACAGATAAGTCAGGAACTTATGCTATTTTTGAAGAAAAAGGCTAAGAAGAAGTAGTATATAAAGGATTAAAGGCCTAAAAGCAAAATAGTGAAAAAAATAGTGTAATTTTAGTGGAATAAAAGCACCTTCTCTGATACAATAAATGTATAGGGAGGTGCTTTTTTATGATAAAGGTAAGTTTGAATAATGAAATATTAAAAATACATTACAGAGATAGATAAAAACAGATATAAACTTTCTACAGTAAAACTTAAAAAGAACCGTTGTCAGCAAGCTTAGGAAAAAAATTCAAAGAAGAAAAAGCTCATATGCCCTCAACTAAGATAGAGGGAATCCGCTGTCGAGAGGCAGGTTGATGAAGTTATTGATAATGATGACAGAAAAACATTATCTTAAACCTGAACAGGAAGTGAGAAATTATTTTCTTGCATTAAACTATTTAGAAGAGAAGGCAAAAAAAGGGAGATATTTTCAAAGAAACTGATTCTTGATGTTCAAAAACTTGTGGAAAAGGGTGCCTCAAAAGGAAAAAGATTGGGCTTAGAGGGCAGACGCCTCCGGGAGTTTTGTTTGCTGTGTATGATTCTCTGAGTGGAAGTCCTGACTATATTCCTCCAGAGTATGTTGACATCCCAGAGCTTTTTAGATGAACTTGTTAATTATGTAAATACTACCGATGACCATCCGCTTATAGTGGCGGCAGTTGTGCATTATCAGTTAGTGACTATTCATCCGTTTGAGGATGGAAATGGCAGGACTGCCAGGCTTCTTTCCGGATATATTCTTGATATCAATGGATATGGGTTTAATGGAATTGGTTCGCTGGAAGAATATTTTTGCCTATGATGTAGAAGAATATTATAATTCCATACAAATGGGATTGCCTGTATTATATTACTCGGGAAGGGATAATCCACCTCATCCTGAAATTTGGATCACTTATTTTTCTAAGGATGGTTCTTTTGTACTCTGGGAAAGTCTGCGAACTCTCTGTAAGTGAGAATGGAAAGGAACTTGAAGGGAGTCTGTCTTATTTGAAAAAAATAAAGAAAAGGGAGCTTTTATTATTTTTTAATCAAAAAAATTATAAAAGAGAATTTACTCCAATTGAGATAAGTAAGGAATTTTGGCGTGACCAATAAGACTATAATCAATAGGCTCACTACTCTGGTAAAAAAATGGATTTGTTGTGCCTAATATAGTAAAAGAGCGTATTCGTTCTTATGAATTAAGTGATTTTACAAAGGGAGAATGGTGAAGAAGTAAAGAAGAGAATAAAGTAGAAGCCATTACGAAAAAGGTATAACAAAAGACGACAAACAAAAGAGGTTAGCCCTCCGCTTAACAGGCAGCGACAAACCTCTTTTTGTATCTTTATACTAGCACATACATTAAAAATCAAGTATCTGTGACAGGGCACTTTTTATACGGACCAGCAAGCATATAACCGAGTAATCCAAATCAACTAACTTTGTAAAAGGCAGAAGTGATGGCATCTATAATTAGCATCAACCACCTCACCCTGCCAAAATTCTGCCCAAAAATCTTAAAGGAGCTGTTCTCAGTAATAGGAATAGGCGCATATTTCTTGTTTAGAGAAACGAGATAAGCTCTTTTTTTGTTGCTTCGAAACTTCTTCACATAAGCATTGAAAAGAAATATGTAAAAAGACTTGAAGGGAACTGAAAAAGATGTTAAAGTAGAACCTATTATGAAAGATATAACGAGCGAATGGAAAAGAGTATCACATAGGAATGTGAAAGAGGTTAGGGATTTAACGGAATATGAAGTAAATGGAACTGTGTATAAGGTTGATGGCAGACATAGTTGTCCTTGATTATTCACAATATGAAAAAGAAGTAGCAGACATATTGGCAATCAAATATGGCAGGGAAGTAAATATGATACCAAGGATATCATATCCGCAAGGAATTTCAACTGCTGATTACCTGATAGATGGAGTCAGATATGATTTAAAAGACAATAAAAACAGAGGGAAAGAATGTCCTAAATAATGCTATTCAAAAAGAAGAAAAAGGCAATCTTCAAATTTTTATATTTGATATAAGTGAGTGCCCATTAGCTGAGGGAGATATAATTTCTCAAATTGAAAGAATATATAAATCTTTTAATACTAGATTTGTTGATGAGATAGTCTTATTGAAAAAGAAAAATATAGTAAGAGATTTAAAGGATAAAGGAGATATTCGGCTGTACAGTTCTAAATAGAACTATGAGTACTGTGGATATCTCCTTATCTGTATTATAGTTTTTCAGACTAAAAAGTCAAAACATTATTTAAGCACCGTTTGTGTCAAGTACTCGAACAGGATGCTTTTTATGCGGACCAGCAAGCATATAACCAAGTAATCCAAATCAACTAACCTTGTAAAGGCAGAAGTGATGGCATCTATAATTAGCATCAACCACCTCACCCTGCCAAAACTCTGCCAAAAATCTTAAATGAACTGTTCTCGTAACAGGCATAGGGGCATAATTCTTGTTTAGAGAAACGAGATAAGCTCCTTTTTTGCTGCTTCGAAACTTCTTCACATAAGCATTGAAAAGAAATATGTAAAAGACTTGAAGGGAACCAAAAAGATGTTAAAGTAGAACCTATTATGAAAGATATAACAGATAAATGGAAAGAAGTATCACAGAGGAATGTGAAAGAGGTTAGGGATTTAACGGAATATGAAGCGAATGGAACTGTGTATAAGGTGGACAATAAATGCGTATTACTTGATCATAATCAAGTAGAAAAAGGAAATTGCTAATATATTTTCTGAAAAAGTATGGAAAGTCAATACATTTAGTTCCTAGAATTCTGTATCCACAAAAAATAAAAACACCTGATTATTTAATTGAAGGTGAAAAATATGATTTGAAAATACCTATAGGTTCAGGGAAAAATACAATTTATGATTTGGTAAGGAAAAAGTAAGGCACAGGCTGATAATTTTATAATCTGCCTAGATAATACGGTGCTAGGAATAGACGATGTAGATTTACAAATAAAAACCATTTATAGCTCAAAAACACACCCAAAGCATCAACAAAAATAATACTGATAAAAATGGGGAAATATTAAAAGTGTTCAAGAGATAAAATAGAGATTGTAGCTGCTCCCAGTTTCAAAAGAAACCTTTGCGGGGAACGGTACAACCTCTATTTATTTTGATTATACAGTATATAGCATTAAAAATCAAGCATCTGCAACAGGGTGGTTAGTGTCAATTACCTCACCCTGTTAAAAACTCGGCCAAAAATCTTAAATGAACTGTTCTCCGTAATAGGCATAGGGCGTATTTCTTGTTTAGAGAAACGAGATAAGCTCCTTTTTGTTATTCTGAAACTTCTTCACATAAGCATTGCCGTCAAGATAAAAATGCCCTGTTTCGCCGTCATCAAGTGAAGCAGTCTGCTCTATCCAGATAAGGTCACCGTCTTTATAGACAGGCTCCATGCTGTCTCCACTTACATGAACCCCAAAATCAGCCTTTTCAGGGATATCTGCAGAAGAATACATTTCATAGTCTTCTCCGTCTAAGAAAGAGCCGTTACCCGCGGATACAGCGGCAAAGTAAACCTTTCTCTCCTTATCACGTGGATAGGAATAATCTCGCTAGTCTTATAATCTCCGCTCTTTTCAAGCAGAGAGGTATATTCCATAACCTTGTCTATGCCATCTTTATTCAGGTTACGGAAAGGATTGTCGGGATTAGTTCCTATAAATTCCGTGTATATATCATAAATGTTTAAAATCTCGCATATAGCTAGCAACTGCTTGGAGCTTGGCAGAGAAAGTCCCTGATTCCCAGGCACTTACGGTATTTGGTTTAACAAAGATATCGTAGCTTTGTAAGCCTGTCTGCAAGCTGGCTCTGCTTTTAGCTTATGTTCTTTTCTATGTCTTGCGATAGTTTTTCCCAAATCTTTCATAGTGAATTACCTTTCTGGGCTTGTGTGGTATCAAAAGACTTGTAAAAATTAACTCCCAAAAATCAAACTAATTTTTTGAATTGAGAAATTTACTTTTTGAAAGGACTTTGCCGAACTGGAAGGAAAATTTGTAAATTCAATCTTCATGCGCCCTCATTATTAAGTTCATATCATTGAAAACATCAAATATTCAAGCTTTAAATCAATAAAAATAGAATAAATAAAAAAATTAATACTTGAAATTCAATAAAAATTAGAGTTATATTATATACAAGATAGTCGAACATAGATTCGACAAAGATGATTACATGGAGATATTGTCAATGACAAGCTCGTATCGTAGGTGATGCTTTTTGGGGGATACAAGAAGATGATCTTAGCATTTTATATACTACTTTTAGGGAAAGGAAGGCCACAGATATGAGTAGAACCATACTTCACAGTGACTGCAACTGTTTTTTTATGCTTCAGTTGAACTTTTGCACCACCCTGAGCTTAGGGGAAGGCCTGTGGCGGTTTGTGGCAATCCCGATGCAAGGCATGGCATAATTCTCACAGCGGACTATACCGCAAAGAGATACAGAGTAAAGACAGGGATGGCACTTTGGCAGAGCAAGACAGCTCTGTCCTGACCTCATCTTTTCTTCCGGCAAGGATGGATCTTTATCTTAGATTTTTCAAGGATGGCTCAGGAGATATATTCGGAATACACAGACAAGGTAGAGCCATTTGGAATAGATGAGTCCTGGCTTGATGTGACAGAGAGTGTGAGCGTAAAGGGAGACGGATATTCAATTGCAAAGGAAATAAATGACAGGATGAAAAAGGAGCTTGGTATAACCGTCAGTATAGGAGTCTCATTTAACAAGGTTTTTGCAAAGCTTGGCTCTGACTACAAGAAGCCGGATGCCATTACCACCATGGGTAAGGATGAATACCGCACAAAGGCCTGGCCGCTCCCTGTATCGGATCTTTTATATGTGGGGAGGGCGACAGATAGGAAGCTTAGGACAATGGGTGTAAAGACTATAGGAGACCTCGCGCTTATGGACGAGAGCATCCTTACTAAAAAGCTTGGCAAGGTGGGGAATATCCTTCATGCATTTTGCAAATGGTTATGATACCTCTCCCGTAAAGCTTGAAAATACTTCCGCACCGATTAAATCAGTAGGCAACAGCACCACAACTCCGAAGGATATGAGAACTGATGAGGATGTAAAGATTGTATTATACATTCTTGCAGAGAGCGTGGCTGCAAGGCTTCGTGAAAATGGATTTCGTTGCAGAACTGTGGAAATAAGCATCAGAGACAAGGAATTATTTCATTTTTCAAAACAGACCAAGCTTAAAAATGCCAGCAATATCACAGGTGAAATAGCTGAAGCAGCTTATATGCTTTATAAAAAGCTACAGTCTGCCTGCAAATGAATATGAGCTTAAAAGCTTTGGTACGGAATTTTATCAAAAGCCTCTAAGGAGTATAGGAATCAGTGGCTCAGATCTTGTGACAGACTTTTACTGTGAGCAGATGGATATATTTATGGATCCTAAGCTTTAGGGAAAAGAGGATGAAGATGGACGTCACTGTTGACAATATAAGAAAAAGATTTGGATTTTACAGTATTCAGAGGGGGCTTATGTACAGAGATAGTATCTTATCTGCCTGTAATGCTAAGGAAGACCATACTGTGCACCCTATCGGGTACTTTGGGTGATGCAAGCGCCAAAGTTATGAAATTAAATGTAACCTGCCCACAAGAGAATTTACAGTCTTTTGGCAGATAAATAAAAGAGAATGCTGTAAATATGTTGTATAGCCTAAGGTATATAAACTTGCCTGAGGGCGAGATTCGTGTGCGAAGGTCTGTACTTTGTATATGTTAAAAAATGGAGGGTTGATTAGATGGAAAGCTATAAGGTATATGTGGATGTAACGGCTGAGTTTACCAAGGACGGGAGGCTCATTCCGAAGAGCTTTGTGTGGAAGGACGGACAGATTTATGAGATTCAGAAGGTGACAGATATACGCAGGGCAGCGAGCCTTAAAGCCGGAGGCGTGGGGCTTCGCTACACCTGCATAGTGGATGGATGTAAGAGCCATCTTTATATTATGAGGACAATAATTTATGGTTTATGGAGGAGAGGTAGGGCTTTTAGATGATTGTACAACCGTGCAATGGGAAGCCACACAATTACCATATCATGAGAGAAATTAGCTGTATTTTTATAGTGGAGAGGCAGGACTTACCTTGTTCAAAGCTTTTAGAAATGTGATATTATCAAGTAAAAAGAATAGTCGTATAAAATTGTGGGGTTTCTAGGTGATTTTAAGTTCTAAAAAGGGGATAGCGAATATGTTAAAAATGGTTTTTATAGGTTTGCTCGTATTTTTTTGCGGCGGCCTGCACAGGCATCGGGTTCTTTATGTATCACCGGATGAAGAAAACTTTGGTTAATGGAGAGCCGCTGATGAACCAGCCTGTAAATGAACAGACAAGAACGGACAAAATGGGGGCAGGAGAGTTATTGGTATATGGCTCCATAATTATTGTTGCAGCTCTCATTGCAGTACTGATTATGCAGGAACAAGAAGGAGGAGGGTCTGCTATCCTTGCAAAGGCAGTTCTTCTGCCACCGGTTATGGCACTTTTTAATGCAAGAAAGCGTACCGGCAAAGCCATGCTTGCTCTGGTAATAGCATTTATGGTCTCATTGTTTTTGATGTTGGCCAATGCGCTTATAGGTCTTCCTCAAAAAGCACCTTTACTGGTAGTAGACCACATTCCTATTACAGCAGCGAGGACGACTGCCAAAGATTTGATTGATAGTGGCTGTGATATCTACATTAGGAGGTCAGGTGCAGGGAGCACCGACTATAATGAACTTCTTACATCAGGGAGCTATGTAAAATATCCGGCTGACCAAAGCGTAAGGATAGAAAAAGGATTTCACCCGGTTAATGACTCTGTAGAGAATGCTAAGTATATTCTTGTAAAAGAGGGGCTTGTTCTTGGAAGCATAGAATTATATGGTGGTGAGACAGAGGATACGGTGTTGGAAGACTGTAAAATTATAGGCTTTAAGACTGATGAGGACTGTATAGCGGCAGCAAAAGGAAAGTCGCTCTCATACAAATTAAACGGCATGGAATTGCTTACTACTCTGAAAAGAGAAAAGGTAAAAAAGACATTTGCCGGGAATATATGGTATATACCTGACAAAGATGCGGATATTACTCAGTTGTACTATGGATTGAAATGGGGAACAAACAGTGACCATCTGTTTTGGAATGAATATTATGCAACAATCCGCTTTGACAAAGAGAATAAAATGACATCCTTTGAGTTGTTTGTAGAGATTGCAAGGGAGTAAGAATTAAAAATATCAAAGAAAACCCAAATTTATAGTGATTATAAGCTTAAAGGGGGTAACTACATGAGAAACCACGAAATCACAGAGTATCAAAACCTTTTAGACAAAAATGGAAATGTGGCGGAGCCCGGGTGGTCTAGGAAGCAGTTCCAAAGGTACAGGAGGAAGGACATAAAAGCTCCTGCAGTAAGGATTAAGGAGTGGGACTACTATCTCATATTAAATAAAGACTTTGGTATAGCCCTTACAATGTCTGATGACGGCTATCTGGGACTACAGTCTGCAAGCTTTCTTAAATTTACAGGCAAGCCTTTTGAGCATACAGAAACCATCTTAACACCATTTCCTATGGGTAAGCTGAAGATGCCTGAAACAAGTGAAAAGGGGAACTGCTTTTACAAAGATAAGAGACTTACCCTGTCTTATGAGATTGTTGCAAATCCTTCAGGAAGTGGTAGAAAAAGGCATATAATCTGCAATTTTAAGAACTTTTATAACGGCAAGCCTTTTAAGTGTGATGTATGGCTTGATGAGCCTGAAATGGACAGTCTGGTAATAGCTACACCTTGGAATAAAAAACACGCATTTTACTATAATCAGAAAATAAACTGTATGCGCGCCTCAGGAGAGGTGCAGTTTAACGATAAAACCTATCAATTTAACCCTAAGACAGACTTTGGTACCCTGGACTGGGGCAGGGGAGTATGGACCTATGAGAAATACCTGGTACTGGGGAACTTGCAGCTGCGACCTGGACGGACATAGCTTTGGCTTTAACATAGGCTATGGATTCGGCAATACAAAGGCAGCGAGCGAAAACATCCTCTTCTATGACGGGGTAGGACACAAGCTTGACGATGTTATGTTTGTGATACCTGGAGACAATGGACCTAATCCGCTAAAGGAAAAGGGTGAAGAGGTTAAGCCCGGAAAGAGAGATAAAAAGAGAGCCATACGCTATATGGATAAGTGGAAATATATCTCCTCTGACGGACGCTTTGAAATGGAGTTTGAACCTATCATCGACAGAAAGGCGAAAATCGACCTAAAAACTTCTTTGTTCCGACCAGCATCAGGTATTTGGTAAAATGAGTGGAACCGCCATCCTTGATGATGGAAGAAAGATAGAACTTAAGGATGTACTTTGCTCGGCAGAGCATATATATAATAAATTTTTAAGAGGATGATATAAGCATCAAAGGTGTTGAAAATCAAGTGGGAGTGCTTGTAAGAGAAGGTTGACACTTTTTAAGAGCTGTGTCATTTAAGGAAGAGGAAGGCGATTCTACAGGCGTAGTCTGTGTTGTGAGGAGGAAGTAAAATGACAGAGCAGGATATAGAAAAAAACTAATCAAAGAGCAGAATAAAGTATTTTAATTCAGGGCTTACAAGGAGCTATGAATCAAGACTTGTTTTCGCTTAAAGGCTTTAAAAAGAGCAATACTTAGTAATGAAGATGAGCTGTGCAGAGCATTGAAGGAGGATCTTGGCAAGAGCAGGGCAGAGGCTTTCATGTGTGAGATAGGACTTGCCATTTCTGAGATAAACTGGCTTATAAAGCATCTTAGAGGGCTAATGAGAAAGAAATACGTCCTCACCCCTCTTGCACAGTTTGCAGCAACCAGCTTTAGAAGTCCGTCTCCTTATGGAAATGTGCTGATAATAAGCCCTTGGAACTACCCTTTACTACTTACCTTAGAGCCTCTTGCGGATGCACTGGCTGCGGGAAATACAGCCATATTAAAGCCGAGTGCCTATGCACCCGAGACTTCTGATATAATAAAGAAAATGCTTGAAGAGAGCTTTAATCCAGGGCTGGTGGCTGTAGTCACCGGAGGAAGGGCAGAAAATCAGGCACTTTTAAGACAGAAATTCGACAAGATATTTTTTTACAGGGCAGCAAGGAAGTAGGCAAGGAGGTAATGCGATGTGCCTCAGAGCATTTAACACCTGTTACACTTGAGCTTGGAGGCAAGAGTCCCTGCATAGTGGAAAAAAACTGCCAAAATAAGCCTTGCTGCGAGGAGAATAGTCTTTCGGAAAGTTCTTAAACTGTGGGCAGACCTGCGTTGCGCCTGACTATATCCTCTGTGATGAAAGCATAAGAGAGCTTGGTTTCTGCAATCAAAAAGGAAATAACCTTACAGTTTGGAAGCAAAACCGCTTGAGAATCCTGACTATGGCAAGATAGTAAATGAAAAGCATTTTAACAGGCTAAAGGGACTGATAAATGAGGAAAAGACAGTATGCGGTGGAGGCCTTGATGAGGAGAATAACAGAATGGAGCCTACTGTTATGGTAGATGTAAATTGGGAAGATGCAGTAATGGGCGAGGAGATATTTGGTCCAATACTCCCTATACTTACTTATAAGACCTTAGATGAGGCTGTTTTGGTGATTGAAAGTCATCCCCATCCTTTGGCTTTATACTGTTTTACAGAGGATAAGGGAGTTAAAGAGAGAATACTTAAAAAATGCAGATTTGGCGGGGGCTGTATCAATGATGTGGTAATTCATTTGGCTACAAGTGAAATGCCTTTTGGAGGAGTTGGAGAAAGCGGAATGGGCTCTTACCACGGAAGGGCAGGCTTTGAGGAATTTAGCCATACAAGGAGCATAGTGGATAAGAAGACCTGGATGGATATGCCTGTACGCTACCAGCCTTATACGGGATTTAAGGAGAAGCTGCTGAGACTGTTTTTAAGGTAGCCATCTACATCCCTGAGAAAGTTGGGCAAAATTTAATACTGTGCTTGTGATTGCTAATAGCTTTTTAGCTGCGTCATAGATTAGACATAAGGGGTAAATTAGTCGGAATAGGCATGAAGGAAAATGACTATTTGAAACAGAGAATAAAAAACAGCCACATCAGATAATAATTCCTAATATGGCTGTTTTTTATTCCTATCATTACATTGTAACTAACAGCTGACTTGCATTAATCATCAAAAATGAAAGCCATGTCTTAACTGCAGGTATCTATCTCTTAACTCTTGCAGAACCGCCTGACATCAGGGCTTCAACTTCGCTCTTTCTTGCCATCGAGGTATCTCCCGGAGTAGTCATTGCAAGTGCACCATGGGCAGCGCCGTAGTTTACAGCCTTGGCAGGATCGCCCTGTTTCCATAAGACCATAAATCAGACCTGAAGCAAAACTGTCACCGCCTCCCACTCTGTCAAGGATTTCAAGAGCCTTATACTCATTTGCGCGGTAGATTTCTCCGTCTACATATAGCATTGCAGACCAGTCATTGATTGTAGCCGTCTTAACCTCACGGAGAGTGGTCCCTGCGGCCTTCCAGTTGGTGTATACCTTGGTTGCCTCGTTTAACATAAGCTTATATCCGTCTAAGTTAAGAGAGGTAAGATCTTCTGTATTTACCAGGCACTTCAAAAGCCGAGGGCAGGCAGTGTAATCTTCCTCGTTGCCAATCATTACATCTACATATTTGGCTATTTCACGGTTCACTTCCCTGCATTTTTCAAGGCCTCCTATGTGCTTCCAGAGAGAAGGGCGGTAGTTTAAGTCATAGCTTACAACAGTACCGTACTGTTTTGCTTTTTTAACAGCTTCGATGGTGAACTCTGCGGTGCTTTCAGAGAGGGCAGCAAAGATACCACCTGTATGAAACCACCTTACACCTAATTTGCCAAAAAGGTGGTCAAAGTCAAAATCGCCCGGTTTAAGTTTACTGGCAGCGGTATTGGCGCGATCGGATATACCAAGGGCGCCTCTTACTCCATGTCCTCTCGGTAAAGTTAAGTCCGTTTCTAACAGCCCTGCCAATGCCGTCAAAGTCTTTCCACAGTATGAACTGAGAGTCAACCTTTCCTGCATCAATCATTTCCTCTATGAGATAACCCACATCATTTTTTGCAAGAGAGGTGATGACAGCAGTCTTAAAGCCAAAGCATTTGGCAAGTCCCTCTTGCTACATTGTATTCTCCGCCACCCTCATAGGCCGCAAAGCTCCTGGCAGTCCTTATTCTTCCCTCACCCGGGTCGAGGCGTAGCATAACTTCTCCCATTGATACCTCGTCATAGGCACATTCTTCCTTGCTTTTTAATCTGTAAATTCATAATTTTTATCATTCCTTTCGCTTCACTCAAAGGCACAAACAAGTTATGAAAAATGTTGTGCCTCTCCTCGTTTTGTCTTATAATCCTCGCAAAATATTCGTAATCCGCTTGCCTTTGCCAAAATGGCTATCTACTCATATCGTTTATTTCATAAGCTACAAAGCCAGTGTCACCGCAACAGATCCCAACTTTCCCAATATGTCATAAACCACAAGCCAAATGGTGGCAGTTTATAAGTTTCTTACTTTCCTGAAAAATCTCCATAGCCTCTTTTGACAGCCTTGTTATCTCATCCCATTTTTCTTCATTTATAAGGTCCTTTGTGCACAGCCAGGAGCCTCAACAGCAGCTATTTTTACCAAACTCAAGATAGGTGGAGAGGTTTGATAGACTTACTCCTCCTGTAGGTACGAACCTGATGTTAGGAAAGGCTGGGATATGGCCTTGATGGTCTTAAGTCCGCCGTAGTTTTTCTGCAGGGAAAGAATTTAACTACCTTTATATCTTCCTTCATAAGCTGCATTATCTCGGTAGGAGTTACAGCCCCGGGAAGCATATATACCCCAAGCTCCTTGGCGTATCTAACCACCTCGATATCGCTTCCCGGAGATACGATGAATTTAGCTCCGGCATCTACAGCGCTCTTAAGCTGTTCCTTTGTGACTACTGTACCTGCCCCACTATCATATCAGGAACGTTTAGTGCAATTTGTCTAATAGCTTCTTCTGCGGCAGCAGTTCTAAAAGTAACCTCGCAGGTCTTGATTCCTCCCGCGAGTAAGGCCTTTGCAAGAGGAACAGCCTTGTTGGCATCCTCCAGTACTACCACAGGAACAACACCGCAGTTTTTTCAATAATATCGTGCAATAACATAAATACCTCCTAAAAATTTATAAAAAAATAACCAAATGATATTGACATCGGAATGATTATATCATAAAATGTTATATAAGTAAACGGTTACTTAAACGCTAAACGTTAATTTGTTTTTCACAAAAGATAAGCAAAAGATTATTATAACTTATGCTTATCGGATGGAAATGGATGATTTTAAGAAGAAGGCTTCAGCTATGGTTACGATAAAAGACATATCATAGGAGTATCTTCGGTTTCTGTTCACAGAGCACTTAAAGGGTAAGAGGGAGTAACGAGCTTCGTGCCAAAAATCATAGAGACTTCCAGGAAATGGGGTATGTAGAAAACTATGCCGCAGCTTCGATTAAGAGAAAGACCGAGAGGGTGGCGGTGGTTCTTCCCAAGGGCAAGTGGGAGAAGAAAATGTACTTCGACTACATCTGGCTTGGAATTAAAAAGTGCAAAAGGAATTGAAAGGATTAAATGTTGAGATAATTCCTTTTGTATGTGATGACGAAGAACAACAGCTTGCACAACTTAAGGAGATAGCAGGAGAAGGTCCGGATAGTTATGGTGGAGTTATAACACTTTCATTTACAAGGGCACCCGAGATTCTTATGCAGCTGCAAAGGCTTTTGGCGCTTAATATTAAGGTTTTGGTTATAGATGATCATATCACCACACCTGAAGGGCTTATGTGCATTCACCCAAGAGAAGTTCAGGTAGGAAAGGTTGCAGCAGAATTTGCTTCCCTAGTTACACCTGAAACGGGCAGGGTGCTTGTATCCGGGGGACGTTCTGATTCTAAGATTCATGAAGGAAGACTGAACAGCTTTTTGTGACTATATTAAAGAGAACAAGCCGGGATTGACTTTGGACATTATAAAAGGTTATACGAGAAAAATGGACCGCAAAGGAGAGCTTTACCGCAATGCCTGTGAGGCCTTGATAAAAATGATGATGTCTGTCAATGTACGCCCTTACCTCTCACGACAATGTGGCTTTTGTAGAGGCCCTTGGAAGAAGAGAGGGTGATAAAAAGGTTGCTATAATAGGCACTGACTTAAATGAGGAAACTCTGGAGTATCTAAAACAAAAAAAGAAATGGTTGCGGTTATAGACCAAAATCCTTACAAAAAGGGCTATATGGCATTTAATGCAATGGTTGACTGCCTTATCAAAAAGCTGCCTGTGCCGGATGTGATGCTATGTAAGATTGATATAGCACTTGAGAACAATGCGGAACTGTATAACGTTCAGTGAAATATTTGTTCAAATGACTGCGTTAACCGGATGTGGGGCGGGCAAGATTTAAGTTGGTATGAAATGTTTGTACATAAAATCAAACAAAAGGGATGTACAAAAATCATATACATATAAACATCAATAAAAAAAGGAGGATTTTTGATGAGAAAAGAAAAATGTTACAGAGAATTGGGGTTGCAGTTGTTTTCAGGAGCTATGATAGTATCCGCACTTACAGGATGTGGAAGCTCAGAAAAGACAGACAAATCAGCTTCTGCAAGTGCAGCAAAGTCAGCAGCAACAAGTTCTGCTAAGACAAGTACTGCTTCAGGCACAAAGGCTAAGGATTATAGCGGGGTAAAGCTTGTATACTGGTCAAGCTGGGAAGCTACAGAGCCACAGGGAATGGTAGTTGCTGAGGCTATTGAGGACTATGAGAAGGAGACCAGTATTGATATTGAGGTTGAGTTTAAGGGACGTAAGGGAATTAAAGAAGGTTTGATTCCTGCTCTTGATGCAAACCAGCAGATAGATTTCTTTGACGGTGCAGGAAATAAGAGTAATTACGGTGACCGTATTATCAGCCTTGAGGACATAGTTAAAGGAGCATAATTACGAGCCACGCTCCAATCCTACTATGATGAAACTTTTCAGAAGCTACAATGATGGAGTGCTTAAAGAAATACCTTTCCAGTTTAAGGCTAATTCATATCTTTACAATAAAAAGCTTTTCAGACAGGCAGGAATCGAGAAGGCACCTGCTAACTGGTCAGAGTTTTTAACTGCTTGTCAGAAGCTTAAAGATGCCGGAATCACACCTATTACTACTGATGATGCTTATGTGCCACAGGCATTTGGTATGCAACTTGGAAGACTTGTAGGAAGTGAAGGCTTGAAGAAAAATAGTTAATGAAAAACGGCTGGGACAGACCTGAGGTTTTACAGACAGCTAACGACCTCGCAGACCTTGCGGCTAAGGGATATTTCTCAGAGCTGGTTGCATCAAACGTATATCCTACAGGACAGAATACTGAGTTTGCAACAGGAAAGGCTGCTATGTACTGCGTAGGAACCTACATGGTTAACGAGGTTAAGAACATCACAGGACCTGACTTTGAATGGGGCTTCTTCGCTTATCCTGAGGTAAATAACGGAATCAACGGTACAGAAGCTATGGTTATCGGTGGACAGAGCTTTGCTATTACTTCAAAGTGTAAGAACCCTGAAGCAGCATTTGGATTCATCGAGAAGATGACAAGAGGCAAATTTGACGAGAAGTTAGGCAAAGAAAGTATCAGTATTACAGCAGATACAGAAAATAAAAACTGGCCAGAGCAGCTTGCAGATGTAAAGCCTTACTTTGACAACTGTACAGAGATTATGGGTGGAGCAGAAAGCAATCCTGACATTACACCTGCATTAAAGGAGAACTTGATTAAGCTTTACTCAGGTAAGATCACAGGTGCAGAGTTCGTTGCCAATATGAAGGCAGCTGCAGGAAAGTAAGACTAAGACAGGATTTATAGTTTTTGTTTTTAACAAATATGTGATTTGTACTTAGATTTACAAATGTACATAATAGGGGCAGGCAGGTAACGGATCGTTATTTGACCTGCCCGTTTTATAAGTTACTTACCCCAAACCGGGGTTTATACTAAAGGAGTTTGTTCAGAAGGGAAAATATTTATGAAGCGCAATAGAAGTATGATTTTAGCATTTACTCTTCCCGCAACATTATTGTTTATTGCAGTATTTGTCTATCCTATAATCAGAACTGTAATCATGAGCTTTTTTAGAATTGTGGAGATTACAGACCCGGTTAGTAGATGGGAATTTAGAGGACTAGGCAATTACATTGATTTGTTTAATGCTTCACTGTTTAGGCAGTCTCTTATCAATATAGGAAAGATATGGACAATAGGTGGTGTAATAACTCTTTCCGTATCGTTATTACTGGCAATAATCCTGACAAGCGGAATAAGATTCAAGGGATTTTTCCAGGCAGCAATTTACCTGCCTAATGTAATTAGTGCCGTAGCAATGGCAACTATGTGGATTCAGTATGTATTTAATTCTTCTTATGGATTTTTAACAACATTCTTTAGAATGTTGGGTCTGGAGAGCCTTGCTAAAATACAGTGGCTGGATGCGGAACATAAATTCTGGGCACTTCTTATTTCCTACTGCTTTGGAATGATAGGCCATCATATGCTTATATGGATAAGCGGTATCGAGAGAGTCAGCAAGGAATATTATGAGGCATCAGGAATAGACGGTGCCAATAAAGTTCAGCAGTTTTTTCATATTACCCTTCCTCTTCTTAGGGGTATATTAAGAACCAATATTATCATGTGGTCCATAAGAATAGCAGGATTTTTTTATCTGGTCACAACTCTTCTCTCCACTTACAGCGGATACATCCACTGTAGTTCCTATGGTATATATGTATACCAAGGTATTTGGAGCTGAAACTGCAGATATAATTTCCCGTGATGCCGGAGCAGGCGCGGCTATTGGTATAATTCTTTTGTGTTTTTAGTCTTGATTATATTCAAGCTTGCAACAAATTTATTAGGGACGATGATTTAGAGTTCTAATAGTCAAATATGAAAGGTTAGATTATGAAAAATGTTTAAAACTGCAAAAAGAAAAATTCTGTGCCTTTTTAATTTCAAGAAGGAAATTAAGCTTTTGCCGGATATATAATTATAATTACCTGGATTATTTTTACGGTAGTTATACTTGGATGGGTAGTTGCAGCGAGTTTGTCAACTACAGCAGATATATTTTCAGGTGATATTCTTGGATTTAAGACAGGACTTCATTTTTGAAAACTATAAAAAGGCCTGGGTATCGTCAAATGTGTCGGTATTCTTTACCAACTCCCTTATTTATGCAGTCCCTGTCATGTGCATTTCTCATTTTTGATTTGCGCCTTATGCCTATGTACTTCAGAGATTTGAATTTCTGGGGAAGAAAGACAATAACATCAGCACTTTGCAGGTACAATGGGTATTCCGATTATAATGGTTATTATTCCTCTCTATACCTGGGTAGCAAGAACAGGAGTGCTTGGGTAATGCATTCTCAAACAGAATAGTACTTGTAGTACTGTTTGTGGCAGTAAAGATACCTTACACAACTACTTTTCTTATGGCATACTTTTGCCAATATTTCAAAAGGCCTCATGAAGAAGCCATGGCTATAGACGGCTGTCACCCCTGTGAAAGACTTTCTGGAAGATTGTATTCCCTCTTGCACAGGGCGGCGTAGTAACGGTAACAATCTTTAACTTCATAGCAATATGGAATGAGTACTTCCTCTCACTGCTTTTCGTAAACTCAGAGAAGCTAAGACCTGTAGCTTTGGGACTCTTCTCTATGATTAACGGAATGAAGTACAGTGGTGATTGGTCAGGACTTTTCGCATCCGTAATCATTGTATTTATTCCTACCTTTGTACTTTACATAGGTCTGTCAAAGAAGATTATTGGCGGTATAACAGGAGGCGTTAAGGGCTAAATGAATCTGATATTTGTTTTTGCGGATCAGTGGAGAGCGGAGGCCATGGGATATGCCAAGGAAGATCCCTGTGCTAACTCCGCTTATGGACAGGTTTTGTGAGGAATCGACCTACTGCGACCATGCTTTTAGTACATTCCTGTCTGCTCTCCTCACAGAGCAAGCCTTATGACTGGAAAATATCCTCTCTCCGCAGGGTTTTTCACCAACTGCAAGAAGGGCTTGTCTTTAAGGCTTAAAGATGAAGAAATCTGTGTGGGAGATGTACTTAAGAAGGAAGGCTATGATACGGCCTATATCGGAAAATGGCACTTGGATGAGGCAGAGCAGACCTACTGCGATGAGCCAAAGTCGGGAGCCAGAAACTGGGATGCCTATACTCCGCCCGGTGTCAGAAGACATGGATTTGACTACTGGTACTCCTACGGAACCTTTGACAAGCATCTATCACCTCATTACTGGCAGGACACCGATGAAATGATTCAAATTTACCAGTGGTCTCCGGAACATGAGACTGATAAGGCGATTGAATATCTGGAGAAAAAGAGGGATAAATCAAAGCCTTTTGCCCTTTACATTTCTTGGAATCCTCCACATAGCATATATAGTGAGGTTCCTGAAGAATATCTTAAGCTCTATGACAACATCAAGCTTAAAAATAATGTCCGTTTAGGAGGGATTCATCACCACACAGGCGAAGAGGCACCAATGACAGAGGAGGAAATGACTCTTACCACGAAGCAGTATTATGCAGCTATAAGCGGACTGGATAAGCAGTTTGGGCGAATAATAGATTATCTGAAAGAGAATGACCTATATGATGACACCCATAGTCATTCTTTCGGCTGACCATGGAGATATGATGGGTTCGCATGGACTTATGGGAAAGCATGTCTGGTATGAGGAGTCAATTAGAATCCCATTTGTCGTACATGTGCCGGGAAATGAGAACAGAAGATGCAGTACCTGCATAGGAAGTCAGGATATGATGCCAACCATCCTCGGATCTTAAACTGCCCTATACCTGATACGGTAGAGGGCGAGGACTGTCAGAGATTTATAAAGGGTGAAGAGGATGAGGAGAGAGTAAGCTTTCTTTGTGCAAGTCCTGGCAGGGCTGATTTTGTGGAGAAGTTTAAGAAGGCAGGTAAGAATCCTGCAACCTATGGTTGGAGGGGTGTCAGAACCAAGAGATATACCTTATGTAATTGAATTAGGCTATGATGTAATATGTAAGCCTAAGAGATACCTTTATGATAACCTGCAAGATCCCGAGCAGATTCATCCACTTGACTTGGATACTAAAGAGAATAAAATGCTTGCAAGGGAGCTTGAAGCAAAGATTATAAACTGGATGAAAGCAGCCAAAATGACGGCTTTATGGATAACTGGGGCAGGGAAATGGCTTATGAATAATACAGAATTGCTGTGGGATGAATTTCAAAAACACTTAGGTTATGACAAAGAGGAAGCCTTAAAAATAGCAGATTTCTGCTTGAAAAACTGTGGTGAAATGATGAAGCTTGTTATGGAGACAGCTGATGAAACTGCAGAGAATACCTTTTTATTCAGGCTTCCGTGGGATATGGAAGCCACGAGTGAAGTCGTACATTTTGGACAGGAAAATCAAAGTGGAATTACATCCTCAATGAAGACGAGGAATTCATCTTTCAGCTAAACAGGCATAGATACTGGATAAGCCTGGGACAGGCTTATAGACTTACAGGCAATGAAAAGTATGTAAAAGCATTTATAGGGCAGCTCCTTGATTGGATAGATGAGAACATCGACATAGAAAAAGCTGATAAAGCGATTTGGAGAACTCTTGAAACGGGACTAAGAGCTGATTACTGGGTGAGAGCTATGGCGCTTTTTGCGGACAGCCCACTTATTACAGATGATATAAAGAAAAGATTTTTTGAGGCTCTTTTTAGTATGTCAGGGCATTTGGCTGCAAATCCTAAAAAAGGATTTTCTATGAAAAAGCAACTGGGGAGTGATGGAATATACAGGACTTTACATTCTCTCCCTTGTGCTTGACAATGAAGAATACAAAAAAACAGCAATATATTTCCTGAAAATGGGATTACACACTCAGATACATGATGACGGCTTCCAGTGGGAAGCCTCCCCTATGTATCACAATGAGGTGCTTGCAGCTTATCTTGAAGTTCTTAAGGTGGCTGAAATCTATGGAGATAAGCCATTTACAGAGGATGAGAGAGAGATTGTTAAGAGAATGGCATACGCGACTCTTATGAGAACCTATCCTAATCATCATCAGCTAATGACAGGGAGATTCGGATGACACAGATGTGAGGATTTATTAAGCCAGTCAGCGCTTATTTTTATAGATTCTACCCTAAAGTCTGCAGGATATAAGGAACTAGACTTTGAAGGAGCCTGGCTTTTTGGAACTAAAGGAATAGAAACCTATGAAAAGCTTGAAACTACTGAACTTATTGGGGGGCTTCATATAAGTGATGAAAGTGGAGAGGCTGTATGGAGAAGCTCGTATAATGAAGATGCTGATTTTATATATTTTAGAAACGGTTGCCTTGAGGGGTGATTATGAGGCACCAGGATAAGCTTCATTTAGAGCTGTGGTTTGAAGGTGAACAGATACTTAGGGATAGCGGACGTTATACATATAAACACGTAGAAGAAAGATACGAGCTGAAGGGCTCTAAGGTTCACAATGTGCCGATTGTAAATAATCTTGAATATGCACCTAGTGCCGATTCTTGGATATATGAAAAGCTGCCTTTATCAGTCGGAAATTATTTCAAACAAAAGGACGGTTTTTACTGTTTGAAGGTGCACATTGTGGCTATATGGAAGCAGGAGTGTTTGCTTAGAAGAAGAGTTGTTGCCCTAAAGCCAGACATTATCGTAATCTGTGATGAAATTATAGGAAATAAGAAGAATGAACTTTCACAGCATTTTGCCTTTGCTGAAGATATTGACTTAAAGAGAGAAGGACAGGAAGTAAAAGGCAAGGGAGTCAAATGTGAATTTGTGGTAAAAAGCTTTGATGAAAGAGGAGAGGTGGCGCAGGACATAGTCACAGCCAAGGTGTCAAGGCATTATAACCATATAGGTGAAAAGCAAGGCTCTTAGGTTAAGTACGAAAGCTTCGCATTTTCTTACTACAATTATAGTAAAGAATCAGGCAGGCGAAAAGACTGTGATAAACAAAGAGAAAGTTTATAACCTCACCAATGAAACCGTACTTAAGGATGATGAGGTGCAGGGATACTTAATATCCAGAGGTGAAAAGGAATACAGTGTTATACTATACAAGGATGATGTAGGAAACGGAAGAGACTTAAACGGAATCAAGGGAGTATATGGAATTGGACAGACTATGGCTGCTCTCTCCATAAAAACCCTGAGTATATGACAGTTTTAAGGTGGTAGTTAACTGATACTTTGCATAGATTACAGTTTAGCAAAAATCATAGATTATGGTTTGTCTATAGTCTTATGAGTAAGATAAAGGAGATTGGATAAGTGGAAAAATGGATTGATGTTGATTTACTTTAAAAAAACTATCCGGAAGCTACGGATGAGATGGTTAAAAAAATGCTCTTTGATACCCTGTACAAATCAGGTAAAGAACAATCTTCCGGAGTTTGAGGAGCATTTTCCTCCTGCCAACAGCGAGGGAATTTTTATAAGCCTGATATCAACACTGACTGGACAAGCGGATTTTGGACAGGTGAGGTATGGCTTGCATATGAGAATGCTGCAAATCCTGAAGACAAGGCGTTATTTGAAAGGGCAGGAAAGAAACAGGCTGATTCCTTCTTAGAGAGAATCAACATTAGGGCATTATATAGACCACCATGATATGGGATTCTTATACATACCTTCCTGTGTAGCCGCATATCGCTTGCTTGATTACGAAAATGGAAAGGAAGCTGCTATTAAGGCCGCCGACCAGCTTGTAAGCAGATACCGTCCCGAAGGAAAGTACATCCAGGCCTGAGGGAGAGATGTGGGCAAGGACAATGCAAGGCTCATCATTGACTGTAGGTTAAATGTACCTCTGTTATACTGGGCAAGTGAGGAAACAAAGGATGGTCATTACGCTGATATAGCTAAAAATCATATTCTCACCACTATGAAGTACGTAATAAGAGATGACGATTCTACCTGGCACACTATATTTTTTGATCCAGACAGCGGTGAATTCTCACACGGAGCTACCTGCCAGGGCTACAAGGATGCATCTGCCTGGGCGAGAGGACAGGCTTGGGGCATATATGGTACTGCAATTGCTTATAAGAATACAGGTGATCCTGAGTACATTAAATACTTTGAAAGAGTATCAAGATACTTCCTTAGCCATCTTCCAAAGGACCTTTGCCCTTATTGGGATCTCTGCTTTGGTGACGGGGATGAGGCAGAACAGCCAAGAGACTCTCTTCAGCGGCAATAGCAATCTGTGGTTTCCTTGAAAATGAGCAAGTATCTTGATGAGGAGAAAGAGTGCTTATTATATATCGGTTGCAAAGAAGCTTATGCACTCACTTATAGAGAACTATCAGGTAAAGGATAAGGCTGTATCCAACGGACAGCTCCTCCATGGAACCTATGCGAGAAAGACACCTTATAATACCTGTAAGAACAGAGGTGTGGATGAATGTGTAATCTGGGGAGATTATTTCTTTATGGAAGCTCTCACAAGGCTTGCAAGACCTGATTGGAAGATGTACTGGTAAAACAACTACAGGAGTAGAATAATGATTAAACTTAAAAAGATTGTTGGTAAGGATGAAAGAGAAAAGGCCTGCGGTTTTGAAGGCGAGGATAGGGCAGAGCTTGTGTATACAAGCGAATACATTGACGGAGACAGGATAGTGCTTGATACGGATAGGGCAGGAAGATACTGTGTAGTACGCTTTGAAGACAGTATGAGAGAAGCATTTATCTATGTACCAGAAAGAAATGTAGCATTTTTTATACCACCTGCTAACAACAGACCTAATTATTCACCAAAGAGCTTTACAGGTGCAATGCACTATATAGAGGCACGCTATGCTACAGAGGAAGAGATTGCAAAGGAAAAAATCTGGTCTTAAATGCATATGACCAGCACGAAAACTCTACATTTTTTCCCTCACGCATCAGCCAATGTGGAAACAAGAGGAGAGGCAGTGTTTGCAGCAAGAAATGCAGTTGATGGAATGTATGCCAATACTTCACATGGAAGGTATCCTTATCAGAGCTGGGGCATAAATAGAGATCCCAACGCTGCTCTTACCATAGATTTTGGCAGAGAGGTAGTGGTTAATGAGATAAGGCTTACCCTAGAGCAGATTATCCACACGATAATTACTGGGTAAGTGCAAACAGTGAACTTTTGACGATGGAAGCAAAGAGGTATTAAAGCTTGAAAAGTCAGAGAAGACACAGTGCTTTTAAGATAAAGGAAAAGAAGGTTAAGAGCTTTGAGCTTGATAAGCTTATCAAAAGCGGAAGGATCACCTTTTCCCAGCCCTCACTCAGATAGAGGCCTGGGGAGTGGGAAGCGTAGAAACATAGGCTAAATATGAGTAGGAAAACTGCCTTTTAAGAAATGGACAAATTACAAGTATTACTAAAATGGCTAAGGAGTAGAAATACTCTATCAAATTTATTGTAGGAGGATGAAATGGATATTAGATATTCGGTTAATCAGAGAGATTTTAAGCGTTATACCACAGAGGAAGTCAGAGGAGAATTCCTGATTGAGAATCTGTATAAAAAGGATGAGGTAGTAGCGGTATATTCTCACGTTGACAGGATGGTGACACTCTGGCTGCATGCCTGTAAATGAGGCAGTTTCCATCAGCAAGGGCATAGATGTATGGGCAAACTTCGGTACAGACTATTTTTCTTGAAAGACGTGAAATAGGCATTTTCAATATAGGTGGAGCAGGTAAGATAAAGGCGTGATGGAGAAGTTTTTTTGAAATGGGCTACAAGGACTGCCTTTTATATTACAAAGGGTACAAAGGAAGTGACATTTGAAAGCAATTCTCCTGAAAATCCCGCCAAAAATTCTATATGGTAGTGCACCAGCCCATCCCTACAAGACCACCTTCATATCTATAGAAAAGGCTGCAAAAAGCCACTCGGCAGTATGGAGACATCTAATAAAAGAGTTATTAATCAGTTCATTCATCCTGACGTGCTCAGACCTGCCAGCTTTCAATGGGAATGACAGTACTTGAGCCGGGAAGTGTATGGAATACCATGCCTGCACATACACATGAGCGCAGAATGGAAGTCTATATGTACTTTGAAGTGCCTGAGAATCAGGTTGTCTTCCATATGATGGGTGAGGGACAGGAGACAAGACATATTGTAATGCAGAATGAACAGGCTGTGATATCACCATCCTGGAGCATACATTCAGGTGCAGGAACATCTAATTATACCTTTATATGGGCTATGGGTGAGAGAATCAGGCATTTGATGATATGGATAATATAGCAACTACTGATTTGAGATAGGAGAAGAGTATGGAAAACATAATGAAACAGTACGATTTGACAGGAAAGGTAGCGCTTGTTACAGGTGCTTCATACGGAATAGGCTTTGCCATAGCTAAGGGACTTGCTTCTGTGGGAGCAACTATAGTGTTTAACGACAGAAGAGAAGAACTTGTGGAAAAGGGAATTGAGGCTTACAAGGAAGAGGGAATAAAGGCCTATGGCTATGTGTGCGATGTAACAGATGAGGATGCAGTGGAAGAGCTGGTAGCAAAGGTTGAAAAAGAGGTTGGAATCATCGACATTCTTGTCAACAATGCAGGTATCATCAAGCGCATACCTATGTGTGAGATGAAGGCTTCGGAGTTCAGAGAGGTAATAGACATTGACTTAAACGGACCTTTCATCATGTCAAAGGCTGTCATACCAAGCATGATTAAAAAGGGCCATGGAAAGATAATCAATATCTGCTCAATGATGAGCGAGCTTGGAAGAGAGACTGTAAGTGCTTATGCAGCAGCAAAGGGTGGCCTTAAGATGCTTACCAAGAATATTGCATCTGAATTTGGCGAGCATAATATCCAGTGTAACGGAATAGGACCTGGCTACATTGCTACACCTCAGACAGCTCCTCTTAGAGAGAAGCAGGCAGACGGCTCAAGACATCCTTTTGATTCATTTATAATTGCCAAGACTCCTGCTGCGCACGTTGGGGTGAGCCTGAAGATTTGGCAGGCCCTGCAGTATTTTTAGCATCTGATGCGTCAAACTTTGTAATGGACACATCCTATATGTGGACGGAGGAATACTTGCGTACATCGGAAAGCAGCCTTAACAAAGGAATCCTGTGTAAAGATTCACTGTAAAATAAAACATTCTTAATGGAGGTTGTTATGAAACTTAATGGGAGTAAGAGTCAGTTGGATTTTTAGCACTTGTTTTATGTACACAAATACTTATGCCTTCTACACCTGTAGTTGCAAAGGCTATTTGGCGGAGGATACAACCATGATTGGATAAAAAGTAGCGCTACAGAAAGTGAAGTAAACAATATTGAGGTTGTAAAAAGGAAGTACAGCCTTAATTAAGACTCCTGAGGATTTAAGGAGCCAATCACCTGACTACTATTTTCAAGGATTCAAATGGCAATCCAATTAAAAAATGTAGGAAGCAAGAAAAAGAAGGATGAATTAAAGAACGGTGAAAAAGATGGAGACCGCTCTGAGGGTATAGCTAAGACAGACCATATTGCAAAGATAGAAGGCACAAATGACGGTGGACTTATAACGGCTTTTGAGAAGGGAATGTTGTATGCAAGGGCTGTTGACAGCGAAGGTAAGAGCAAAGAGTGGAAGGTAAATGTATTATATACAGCAAAAGAAAATCTTCCTGCAGTAACTTCTGAAGATTATAAGAGGCTTATAGGAAGTGGACTGTTCAACTGGTAGGAGAAAATCCTGACAAGAGTGATACTGCCATTATGGATACTATTAACAATATTAATGCACAGGCTCAGGTATTGTGGGATAGTTACAGATATAAGGGACAGCCTGCCTGTGCAGATATTCCTTGGCCTGATGAAATTGGAAAAAAGGGAAATAAAAATATCGAGTTTGCAAGGGATGCAGTTGAATTCAGACAGACCTTTAAGAATGTACTTTTGATGGCAAAAGCATATCGTTTGGAGCATGGTGCGCTGTATAACAACAAAGCCCTGCTTCAGGACATGATTAAACATACTTGATTGGCTGACTACTAACTGTTATCGTCCTCAGTCACAGACTGATAACTGGTGGACCTGGGAGATAGGTATTCCAAAGGATATAGTTCCAACTCTCATTCTTTTATCTAATGATTTAACTAAGGAGCAGAAGGTAAAATTTACAGAGGGAGTTAGATTCTTCCAGCCGGACCCTTATCATGGAGGAGCTATCGGCACCGGTTCTACACATGTACTTGGATATCGCATGCAGTTTGCGGCTAAATAGAGTGGATAACTCGATGACTGCACTTGGAATAGGATTATTGCTTGAAGACAATGAGTCTGTGTATCTTGCAAGTGAAGCCTCATCCTCTGTACTTGAATTTGTTTCAGTAGAAGACAGTACTGCTCTTGCAGAAAAAGGCTACCCAAACGGATATTACAAGGATGGTTCCTATATAGACCACTCACGTACTCCTTATGCAGGTTCTTACGGAATCGTCGTACTTGAGGGTATAGTGAATATCTCTGCTATTTTAAGCAATTCACCATGGCAGTTCAAACCTGAGAAGGCTAAGATATTAGAGGATATATTTGTAAATACTTATGGTTTAGGTGTTTATAAAGGATTAATGTTAGATACCTTACGAGGAAGAGCGGTCTCAAGAGAAATGGTCACTGACAAATCAATTGGACGCCAAGTTATGACATATATTATCAAGTCACTAGACACTGTTAGTGAAGCTGGACGACAGACATTATTGAACTATCTTAAGAACTGGCTGGCTGCAGACTCTGAGTTTGTTGGAACCCTAAAAGAACTTAATGAAATCGTTGTAAAGCAAAAGGCTCAGGAAATAATCGGGAATGCAGGTATCTCAGGTGTTGTTGAAAGAGCTCATAAGAACTATCCTCTGATGGATAGGGCAGTTCACAGAACTGACAATTGGCTCTTCGCCCTCAGTATGTATTCTGAAAGAATCTTAAATACTGAGATTATGAATGGAGAGAACCTCTATGGATGGCATCAGAGTGATGGTATGACCTATCTTTACGGTAAGGATACCAGTTACTACAATGATAATTACTGGAATACCATCAATCCTTTCCGCTTACCGGGAACTACAACTGTGTCAAAGAATATAGAAAATGGCGTAAAGGATAGCAGTGGCTTCTATCAGGACGGAGATTATACCTCTAAAGAGGCCTGGGTTGGCGGAAGTGAGCTTGGCGGCTATGGTATAAACGGTATGTCGCTTTCAGGTGACTGCGGAACCAAAGACATATAGAGCCAAATCTTAGAGCACTTAAGTCATACTTTATGTTTGGTGATGAAATAGTATGCTTAGGCTCAGGAATAAATGACAGCGACAGCAACTTCATCACAGAGACAACTGTTGAAAATAGGAAGCTAAATGATACTGCATCAAATCAGATTACATTGAACAGGAATAAGCTTGAACTGGCCCCTGTTAATGTAAATGTGGCTGAGATTGTAAAAGGGTGAAGGCCTAGGAACAGGTGCTGCCTCAATGGAAGGAAAGGCGCTTGAGAACCCCTAAGTGGGTTCAGCTTGAAGGAAATGTAGAAGGAGATAGGGTTGGTTTTTATTTTCCAAAGGAATCGGACAGTTAAAGGCGAGAATAGCAGCAAGTACAGGTAACTGGGGAAATATTAATCTTACCGCTACAAAGGATGTAGTTAAGAATTACTTTGAGTTATGGTTTGACCATGGTAAGAATCCTCAGAATGCTGAGTATTCCTACGTAATCCTCCCTGGTAAAAACTTCAGAGGAAATGAAGGAATACGAGAAGAATCCTAATGTAGAAATTCTTGCAAATACCGATGAAGTACAGGCTGTAGGATATAAGAATAAGAGTGTAATAGGTGCAAACTTCTGGCAGGACAAGGCGGCAAGTGTAAGTGGCATAAGCTCTGATAAGAAGGCATCAATCATTGTGAAGCAGAGTGGAGATGTGGTTGAAATCGGAGTATCCGATCCTACCATGAAAAATCTTGGTACAATTGAAGTGGACATCGACAAGGAATTTGGTGAGGGTTATCGGTGCAGATTCTAATGTTACTGTAGCCGCAAATAACGGAAAGGTTCACCTTATTGTAAATACTGCAGGTAAAAACGGTGATACCTCTTATGCTGTGGTAAGATTAAAAACCAATAAGCCTTCCGAGACTACAGGTGTTCCTGTAATCCCGGTAATTCCTGCCAAGAAACCTTCTACACCCGAAGTTTCGGTTGCTGAGGATAAGACACCTGAGGGTAAGGTGATAGATGGAAGTAGCAATAACGCTGTTAGAGAAAAGAAGAATACAGCAGTTAAAAAGATAAGACTTAACTTTAACCTTACAAAGGCTGAGGTAAAGAAAGGTATTAAGAAACTTTCCAAGATATTGGTTAAAAAGGTCACACTGAAGAAGGCTGCGAAGGAGCCGGCTGATTTGAGCCTTTCTGTAAGAGATGAGAAAAAGAAGGTGATTTACTCATGGTTTATAAGTGGAAAGGAACTTGCTGCTTCTAAGAGTAAGTTTAAGGACCTTGAGCTTGAGGCTAAAGGTTATTCCATCAGCCAAGATAAAGCCTTTAAAAATCATTGCTTAAAGGCAAGAATGGAGCTGTAGTTTCATTTACACATAGGGGCAAATTCCTGCTACTGCTACCATTAAGCTACACGATAAGCTCTTTAAATATCCAAGGAATACAAAGCTCTATGTATATAAATACAATGAGAAGAAAAACAGGATAGAAAAAGCTAACGGAAGTGAAGTAAAGGCTGTGAGCAAGGGAGTGATAACTCTTAAGATATCAAAGGGTTCAGATTACCTGATTTTACCTAATAAACTGGCAAGTAGAAGTACTTTTATGAAGTACGTTTTACTTAAATAAATCCTGTTGTTTAATAAACAAAAGCCGGTCCATCGTGCAAATGGGCCGGCTTTATCAGTGCCAAAATGAGTGACTGATTTGCTATATTAAGATTTCTTTACAAAAACTATAGGTATAAAATGAACTGGTCAGGAGTATAATTATCAACCTTTACTCCGTCAACCTCAGCATAAGGATAACCGAAGTCATTAAGTGGCTCTCCATCCTGCGCTGGAGTGAGGGTGAGGTCTCTACCGTCAGAAAGTATAATTCTTTCTGCATCGCAGTTACCCCAGTAGTATTCCTGCTTCTCCTTTGTTTCCTTCTGGTCTTTAGTCCAGCCATTCTTAAGGACAGCTTTTAATACATCAGCAGGGTCAGCAGATACCCAGCCTGTACCCTTTAAGTAGAACTCCGCCCAGCAATGCTGATTCTTGGTGATGTCATCTGCGTTGATACGGATACCGAAATGCTCTCTTGCAGGGATGCCAGATGCACGGCAAAGTGCTACAAACATGGAGTTGATATCAGTACATTTTCCGGACATTGTTGTATCTAAGAGAGCGCAGACATCGCCTTCTCCACAGCCCTTTTACATCCTCATTACGGTTCATATTGGCAATAACCCAGTCATAGATGGCTCTTGCCTTTTCAAGATCAGTGGTCTTTCCTTTTGTGACTTCTTTTGCTTTATTTTTTTACCTGGTCATTAAGAGGAAGGTTTTTAGAAGGCTCAAGATATTTCTTTATTTCAGCTGTAAGTTCTTCTTTATCATCTTCTTTAAGTTCAGGACGAAGGACTTCATCTCTTTTTACATCAAACATAAGTTTAATTACTCTGTGATTAGGCACTATATCTTTATCCCATTCAACATAGAGTATCTGGTTGCCGTTTGAATCTGTATTCATCTGAGCCTTTACCATACCTGCTTCATACACTACATTTTCAACTGTCTGATATTCACTGTTATGCGGAACAGGAAGCCAAACACGAACCTTCTTGCCTTTTTCATACTTTGACATATTAATTATGTTTGTTACACTGCCTGAGACAGACTGTTTTTCCTCAGTCTTTGCAGAGCTTACAGAGCTTGTCGCTGTACTTGCTGTTGAACTGGCTGAGGTTGTGGTAGAGGCAGTAGATGGAGTGCTCTTAGTCTCACTTACTGTACTCTTTGCAGAACTTGCGGCACTCTTTGCAGAACTGGCAGCATTATCACTTGCCTTACTTCCACAGCCCACAGTAATACAGGCAACTATGCTAATGCTAACAACATTTTTCAGATTCTTCTTCATTTTTTTCCTCCTGGATTTGTAATAGTTATACCTCAAAAGGATTGTGACTCATAGTTTTGCCTGGTGCAATCTCCGAAAATATAATATTTTAAGGATAACGATTGTGTGGCGTTTAGTAAAATTGTTTTTTTAGATATAAATGTGGGTGTTTATTGGGGTATTAAATAATTGGTGGGAGATTTACAATTGATGGGAGTGATAGGATGATGCATGGAAAGTAATTTGGAATGAAAATACATCTGCTCATCTTGCTCTTCATTAGGATTTTATCTAGCTTAGGGATGTATAGAGGTTCTTCGCTTTTAGAAATATTGTAAGCGTGTCAATGTTAGTTTGATGATTAGATAGGGTTGACTAGATATAGAGGTAAAATCTTGATAGATGCCACCCTTTCTATATATGATCAATGCCCAATTCTACAATATATTTCATAAACTCTTTCTTAAAGTAAAATGCTCTATTTTTATCGGATATCTCACGATTGTATTTTTTGGAATAAATAGGATGATATGGTTTTGGAATCCTTGGTTCTCACCTGAATGTACTTACCGCTTACTGTATGAAGAGTAGCAGTTGATGAAACTGACAATTGCTCGTTCATTGTATCGCAGATATTGTAATAGTCTGCTTCAAGTTGTTTTTGCTAATGTGTTATACTTTGGTAGTGATAAATCAACTTGTATACAAAAGGTAGGTACATCCACTGAGATGGATTACCATCTTTACTTATAGGAACATAGAGAATGTTTTTGTAATTTTTTGATACAGTTTTTGTTGAATTAAATGGTTTTCTATATAGAATTTCGTCTATCATTGATGCTGTCTGCGTGATAAACATTGTTTCCTTAGGATTGCCATATCGGTCACATTTATTAGTTTTTAACTCTCCGTCTTCGAAATCAAGGGTTGTATTAGATAATTGTAAACCAATTGTCAATTCTAGGATTTGACCGGTTTTACCTTTATTTTTAATAATATCGTTTAAATGTTCCTGAGATATGTAATCCTTAAAAGGTATATTTGCAAGGCTATCAATTTTTCTTCTTTGCTTCTATTAGTTTTCATTGTTCCTCCCTATCGTTTTACAAAAATTCTCTTATATCTACATCTAGAGTATTAGCAATATGGTTCAATACTGAAATAGACAGACTTTTAGCACATCCAGAAGCTTCAATCTTTGAAAGATAGCTAATACTGATTTGTAGCTTATCTGAAAGTTGAACTTGAGTTAGACCGGCATTATGCCTAAAGTGCTTTATATTCGAACCAATAACTTTATATAGTTCAGCTTCACTGAAAAACTGCATAGCAAACTCCTTTCACTATTTATGAATATTATATAGTCTTTAACTCTAAGCATAAATTCACCTATAGTGAAAGTTACCTTAAGAAAGTATTAGACTTTTTAATTACGAATAGTGTACTATAGATATATATTAAATAAAAGGGAGGGGATGTTTATAGTACGAGAACCAAGTAACTTTAGCCCTGAGGCAAACTACAATATGGTCGTTCAAGGACCGTGGAAAATGAGCTACGCACGCAGGAAAAATATCATGAGAATTGGTCGCCATATATACCTAGGAATCTAATTCTTCGTTATTCTAAACCAGGTGATTGGGTCATGGATCAATTTTTAGGTAGTGGAACAACGTTAGTTGAAGCAAAAATTACTTAACCGAAATGCTGTAGGTATAGATATCAATCCGCAATCAGTATCTTTATCAGAGACAAATCTTAATTTTTGAATGTGCAACATAATCCAAGATTTTTATAAGAAATGGAGATGCTACAGATCTATATTTCATAAAGGATAATTATATTGACTTTATATGTACATATCCACCATATTCCAACATTGTTAAATACAGCTCAAATATAAAAAGAAGATATTTCTTTATTGGATGATGAGGAATATTTTAGAGCAATAACAAAAGTTGCAAAAAGAATCTTATAGAGTTCTAAAAAGGGTAAAATATTGTGCAGTAATGATAGGAGACAAAAAGGGTTAAAGGAAGCATAGTGCCTTTGGGTTTTAATTTGATGCAAAAATTTTTAGATACAGGATTTAAATTGAAGGAAATAGTGATTAAAGAACAAACTATAACTGCAGGTCAACAAGCAGGTGGATTAGTGTTGATAGGGATTTTTTTGCTTCTGGCGCACGAGTACATCTTTGTATTTTACAAGTAAAATAAGTTTCACAAATAAGGAAAGAATGCATTGATAAATAGAGTAGCTTCTCGTATAATAAAGTTGAAGTTTAATGAAAGAGGAGATAAGAATGTCAAATAAAAAGGCTATTCCTTTCGTAAAATGGGCTGGTGGAAAGAGACAGTTACTTGACAAAAATATCTGAAAGATTACCTCGAGAATATAATAATTATTACGAGACCTTTTTATAGGAGGAGGGGCTGTTTTGTTTGAATTACAGCCACAAAATGCAATAATTAATGATATTAATGCATCTTTAATCAATGCATATAGAATAATTACTGATAAAACCGCAGGAATTTATAGACAATGTTAAAAACTGGACTCAGATATTATAGGTGGTGGAAAAGAATACTACTATTCAATTAGAGAACATTACAATGACAAATTGATTAAGAAAGAATTCGATGTTGAGCAGGCAGCATTATTTGTATTTATAAACAAACATTGTTTTAACGGATTATATCGAGTTAATGGCAAAGGTCTTTTTAATGTACCATACAACAATAGTAAGAAGGAATCAATAGATGAAGAGGCTATTACTGCAACTTCAAAATACTTAAATAGTGTGAAAATCTTGCTTGGAGACTTTGAATTAGCCTGCAATGATGCAAAAGAAAGGTGACTTTCTATTTTTGACAGCCCATACGCACCATTGAATCCCTCGTCGTTTGAATCATATACAAAAGAAGGATTTGATGTAGAGAGCCATGAGAGGCTCGCAAAATTGTTTGACAAGTTAACAAAAAGAGGATGTTATTGCATGTTAACAAATCACAATACAGATTTCATTAATGACCTCTATGGAAATAAAAGGGTATAAAATGGATGTTGTTAGTGTAAAAAGATTGATTAACTCAGACGCATCTAAAAGAACCGGAGAAGAAATAATTATATGTAATTATTGATTGGAGGAGCTCCACGTGGAATGTGATAATATATCAGATTGTTTTTCGAGAATAGCTTTGCTAAGGTTATTTTTAGGTGATTTATTTAAGATATTGCCCAAGATAAAACCAGAAAGTATTGATATGATATTTGCAGATCCTCCATACTTTTTGAGTAATGATGGTATAACCTGCAGGGGTGGTAAAATGGTCTCGGTGAATAAAGGAAATTGGGACAAAAATTGGTGGATCTACAATACAGATTGCTGATAAACACAAGTTTAACAGAAAATGGATAAAACTTTGTAAAAGAGTATTGAAGCTCAATGGCAGTATATGGATATCCGGAACATTACATAATATTTATTCAATTGGAATGGCGCTTGAACAGGAAGGATTTAAGATAATTAATCAATATAACCTGGCAAAAAACAAATCCTCCACCAAACCTTTAGCTTGCAGATGTTTTACACATTCTACTGAAACCATACTTTGGGCACAAAAATCAGATAGAAAAATCTCGACATTTTTAATTATGAACTAATAAAAAGAGCAGAATGGTGGAAAAACAAATGAAAGATGTTTGGACAGGCAGCTTAACTAAGCCATCTGAAAAAGAAAATTTGGAAAACATCCAACTCAAAAACCGGAATATTTATTGGAAAAAGATAATTTTAGCCTCTTCTAAACCAGGGGATGTCATACTTGACCCATTTTGTGGCTCGGGGACAACAGGCGTTGTTGCAAATCGTTATGGCAGACTGTTTATAGGTATTGATATAGAAAAAGAATATTTGAATATTACAAAAGCACGATTAGAGTCAATCTCTTGATGATAAAGAAATACTCTATTATAGCTTTTTTGCAGAAATTAATGAAATGAAATTGCAAAAATTTCTAAAATAATAAAAATTAATATTTGCAAAAAAATAATTAATGTGCTAGAATAACCTCCATCGATAAATGTTAAATATTTAACATACTTTACTAAAGTATTATGTTAACAATTAAATTAAATGGAGGTTTGTTATGGAACGTTTTAAGAATGATGCGTGCACCACTTAAGTATGTACAGGGAAAAAGGAGCTCTTCTTCACTTTCACAAAGAAATGGAATACATGGGCAAGAGATGGTTATTTGTCTGTTCCAACAGCGGTTACAAATGTTGCCACGATGAGTTAGAAAAAGAGCTTTGAGGGTAAGGATGATTACCGCAGATATGAGGTATTCGGAGGAATATCCAGTATCAGCGAGATAAAGAAGATGCAGGATATAGTTGAGGCTGATAAAATAGATGTAGTAGTTGCAGTAGGTGGTGGTTCAGCAGTTGATGCAGCCAAGGCTACAGCTTACTATGAAGGTAAGAGAATAGTTATCATACCTACTGTTGCAGCTACTGATGCACCTTGTACAGGACTTTCAGTTATTTATAATGATGACGGAAGCTTTAATAAATATCTTTTCTACCCACAGAATCCTGATGCGGTTTTGGTAGACAGTGACGTAATAGCAAAAGGCTCCTGTTAAGTTCTTAATAGCAGGAATGGGAGATGCTTTGGGTACCTACTTTGAGGGAAGAGCTTCACTTCGTACTGAGTCTCCAAGCCTTGAGGGTGGCGGTATCACAAGAGCCGGTATGGCTATTGCAAAGACCTGTTATGAGACTTTAAGAACTCATGGAAAGGCAGCAGTTGTAGCCTGTGAGAATAATGTTGTTACTCCTGCTCTTGATGCTGTTATAGAGGCAGCTGTTTATCTATCAGGCGTAGGTGCGGATAATGTAAACTGTGCAGCGCCACATTCATTCTACAATGGTCTTACATCTTTGGGTGGACATGATGCCTACCATGGTGACTGTGTAGCCTTCGGTACCCTAGTACAGCTTACTCTTGAGGGAGCTGATAAGGCTGAGTTTGAGGATATCCAGGATTTCTGCCTTGAGGTAGGGACTTCCTATCACACTTTCAGAACTTGGCGATTTTCACAGATGAAGAAATCCATACTATGTCTAAAAATGCCTGTGTAGAAGGTGAAACCATTCATAACCTTGCAGGAGATGTAACACCCTGAAGAACTCTACTGCGCTATCATTGCTACAGATGCTTTAGGGAAAGAAGAGACTTGGTATGTAAACATTGTAGATATGAAATTTTAATAGCAAATCAGGCTTTTTTTTAAATGGCTGATTTACAGTTAGCAGTAAAAGCGCAGTAAACAGGGCTGTGCTTTATTTTTATGCAAATTAAACGCTGATATAGCTGTTAGCATAAAGATTTAGATAAAGGAGCTAAGATTTTTATTGATTATTCCCCCAAAGAGGTATATACTCCAAAGTTAGAAATGAATAACAAAACAGATAGTTTTGATACTACCTGCTAAAGGAAAGGGATTCAAACTATGGGCTTAATGGATGAAAAGATAACGAGCTCTGTGTCAAAATCAGAGGGGGTTGAGGCAGAGTTTAGGAGTATTGCTGCGAAAGAGAAGGCAGAGATTCTTAAAGAGCTTAGCTGCAGTGATAAGGGAATAAGTGATGATGAAAGGGAAGAAAGGCTTGAAAAATACGGATACAATGACTTATCCGCAAATCAAAAGCACAGCTGGCTTTATTTTATAGTTCACAGCTTCACTGATGCGTTTATTTTGGTGTTGCTTGTATTGTCGTTAGTTACCTTCGTCATTGAGAAGGATGTTGTTTCCGGAGTAATTATACTTGCTCTTGCCTGCATGAGTGCAGTCATAAGGTTTGTGCAGGACTACGGTTCTTACCTTGATATGCAAAAGCTTAAGGAAATGGAACATGATACAGTTAGAATACAGGTTCGGGTGAAAAATGGTCCTGAAGTAAGAGAGGTGCCTGTTGAAGAGGTTGTTCCGGGAGATATACAGTTAATTGGCTCAGGAGACATTGTCTGCGGTGACTTATATCTCCTTGAAAGCAGGGATTTATTTGTATCTGTTTCAGCATTTACAGGGGAATCAATTCCTGTAGAAAAGACTGTTGGTGCAGATTTACGAAATGTAAATGCTGCTGAGTTAAACAATATATGCCTTGGTGGCTCTACTGTTAACTCAGGAACAGGCCTTGGTGTTGTGGTACGCACCGGGAAGAGCTCATATCTTGGGGGAATTTCTTCCACAATACATACAAAGAAGAAAGAGACTGACTTTGACCGCAGTCTTGCAAAGATAACAAGGATACTTATTACCTACATGGTAGTTGTAGTTTTATTTGTGCTCCTAATCAATGGTCTGGTTAAGAAGAACTGGCTTGAGGCCTTCCTCTTTGCAATTTCAGTTGCAGTAGGCATTACGCCTGGTATGCTCCCAATGATTGTAAATGGTACTCTGGCAAAGGGTGCGAAGTTTCTTGCAAAGAAGAAAACGATTGTTAAAAATATGTCAGCCATTCAGAATCTTGGTGCAATTGACGTTCTTTGTACAGACAAAACCGGGACTCTGACAATGGACAATGTAATTTTGCAGAATTATTATGATATTAACGGTGAAGAATCACATCTGGTACTTAATTATGCGTGGATGAACGCGTATTATTCAACAGGAGTTAAGAACCTGATTGATAGGGCTATTTTAGCCTATGGGCAAGAAAATGATGTAAATAAGTATGCGGGAGGATATGTAAAGACTGACGAGATTCCTTATGACTTTGAGCGCCGCAGAATGAGCGTGCTTGTATCTAATCCCGGAGGAATGCACTTAGACGGTGGTGTTGAGGAATTGCTTCCCAAGCCAAATGAAGAGGTGCTTATTACAAAGGGAGCCCTAGAGTCTGTACTTGAGTGCTGCAGCCGTATTAGAGTGAAGGGGGAGTATAACAATATCAGTGAGGCTGATTTGGATAGGATAAAAGCCCTGGCTGACAGGCTAAATCAAGAAGGTATGCACGTAATTGGGGTTGCAGCAAAGAAAAGAAGTATTGACGCTCCAACAGTCTTTCATGCAGAGGATGAAAATGATTTGACATTCTTAGGAATTGTCGCATTTCTTGACCCTCCTAAGCCTGATGCAAAGGAAGCAATACACGGTCTCTACGATGCAGGAGTTCACGTAAAGGTAATCTCGGGAGACGCACCTGTAGTTGTAGAACACGTATGTAAGCTGGTTGGAATGAGGACAGATGGACAGAAGGCCATAACAGGCTCTGACATTGAAAATATGAGTGATGAGGCTCTGTCATCTGTTGTTGAAAACAATGACATATTTGCACGTCTGTCTCCAATGCAGAAGAAGCGTGTGGTAGATGCCATAAGGAAGAACGGCCACGTTGTAGGATATATGGGAGACGGTGTAAATGATGCGCCAAGCCTTCACGATGCGGATGTTGGTATATCAGTAGATAATGCAACAGACGTAGCAAAGGCAAGTGCAGATATCATTCTCTTAGAGAAGAGTCTGACTGTCATATTAAACGGTATTTATGAGGGAAGACGAATCTATGGCAATATACTTAAGTATATGAAAATGGCTCTCTCAGGCAACTTTCGGAAATGTATTTTCAGTGCTTATTGCCTCCATTTTCCTGCCATTTTTACCAATACTGCCTCTGCAGATTCTGATTCAGAACCTAATATACGATTTCACTCAGATTGCGATACCTTGGGACAATGTTGATGATGAGTTCCTGCAGGGACCTCACAAGTGGAACAGTGCCTCACTTGTGTCATTTATGAATGTTATGGGTGGTGTATCGTCCGTATTTGATGTAATGACATTCTTAGTTCTTTGGTTCGTTCTGGGTTACAATACACTTGGAATGCAGAACTATTTCCAGACGGGATGGTTTGTTGAAGGACTCATCTCACAGATACTGATAGTTCAGTTTATACGTACTGCCAAGAGGCCGATTATTGAATCAAGATGTGATGCAAGGCTTGGACTGGCATCTGCACTTGGCATCTTGGCAGCTATCTCAATTCCTTTCATATTTGACAGGACTTCAAATGCCGTATTTACCAAGATGCCGGCAGAATTCTTTGTGTTCTTGATACTAATTTTAGTGCTATACAGCGTTACAATTGAGATTGTAAAGAAGTTTTATACCAGAAAATACGGAGCTTGGCTGTAATTTAATACTAAGGGGTGTAGCAATGTTTTGGGATAAGATAGCTGGATTTTATGATTTTTTTGAAAAATGCTTCAATGGGGAAGTGAACAAAAAGCTTGTGGCGGAAGTTGCAGGCTTGATTGAAAAGGATGATGTGGTTTTAGAATGTGCCTGTGGAACGGGTATGATAACTAGGGGTATTGCACCTAGATGCAAAGAGGTTGTGGCAACAGATTTTTCTGAAGGCATGTTAGGGCAGGCACGAAAGAACTGCGTTCACTTAAAGAATGTAAAGATAGAAAAAGCTGATATTATGCACCTTGGTTATGAGGATGAAGCATTTGATAAGGTTGTCGCAGGAAATGTTATACATTTGCTTGATGAACCCTATAAAGCACTCGAGGAGCTCATGAGGGTATGCAAAAAAAGGCGGATATGTCATCATTCCAACATATATCAATAATAAAACTGAGGGTAAGCCAAAACTTGTTGTTAAATGCTTAGAAAAACTAGGGGCAGATTTTAAGAAGGAGTTTACCTTTGACTCTTACAAGCAGTTCTTTTACTAAAGCAGGCTTTGAAGAGGTTCAATATAAGCTTATAAAGGGAAAGCTGCCTTGTGCGATAGCAGTGATTAGGAAGGACTAGGGGAGATAGAGAGTGAATGAAGATGATAGCATGAGAATAAAAAAATGAGGCAAATTTCTTTATGAGAAAATTGGACACATTTCCTGCGCTGTACCAGAGAGAATTGTAACGCTTAGGCATTATTAGTTCCGGCTGTTTAATTGATAAGTCAGCAAAAACAAACACATCAGCCACAAGTGGGCAGGGGGAGGCTGTCTTTAATTTGGGCTATCTATGCTTTATACAGACTGTGGGATAATAAAAAGAGTAAAGAAAATTTACAAATTTAAGGAGTAGTCAATGAAGAAGATAATTGATTATCTGAAAGAAAAAATATAACCCATTGGCAATTGTCACCTATGGCTCGTTTAGTTGTGGTATGAATGATTCATACAGTGATTATGATTGCATAATCATTGTTAACAAAAAAGACAATAGTCATGACGATACCGTTATTGATGGAATTCTGTTGGATTGCTTTATTTTCACAAAAGACGAAGTAATCGGCGAGGATCCGGATACTTTTCTTACCGTCTATGACGGTAATATTGTTATGGACACAGATGAGATTGCGGCAGAGTTAAAAACACGAGTAAAGGAAATATGTGGAAGAACATTCTGTTATTTCTTACGATGAGAAAAAATTCATTATAAGTTGGATCAAAAAAACAATGCACAGGGTTGAGAAGAATGACGATGAAGGAAACTACAGAGCTTTAGCGTTTCTATGGGAGAGTATAACAGATTATTTTCTGCTTAGAGATTTGTTCTATTTTGGTAGCAAAAAAGCAGTGGCATATCTGAAAGAAAGTGATGCAGAGGGATATCGTCTTTACCATGATGCTATCACAGATCGCACGAACGCAGTTATAAGAGAATGGGCGAATCATGTGATTAACGTTGGCGAGATTTCTGTTTAGTCGCTCATGCCAAATCCCGGTTTGTAAATCTACTCAAAATTGCTTTATCAAAAATTTAAGGAAATTAAGAAATTAGAAAGCATTATATTTGATAACTCACAAATTCCATAACAAAAGATAAGTACATTTATATATGAATTTATTACAGATGGCAAAAGTAAAATGCTATCTGTTTTTGTATTAAGTCTTATCAATTTAATAGATTTTTGGTAAAATAAAATCACTCTTTCTAAAGCCCAAATGGATTGAAAGTATAATAACTAAGTACTATAATTAAATTAAGTGGCTGAAAAGATAGGAAGAATTTTTTGAGTATATGGAGTTGAGATTGTGCATAAGCAGTATATTAAATAATTGTATTTATGTTCCTGGTGGTGACACAAAATGGAGTGATTTATGGCAAACGAATTATTGAAAATATGTAAAAACAGGCAGTGTTTTTGAAGATGCTTGTAATATTATTGAAACTGCTCAGAAAGTAGCATACTCTGCGGTTGATTTAACGCTTGTTCACAGAAATTGGCTTCTTGCAAGAGAATAGCTGATGAAGAACTGAATGGTGAGTCAAGAGCTGAATACGGCGCAGAAGTAATTAAGAAATTATCTAAAGGATTTAAACGCACAGTATGGAAAGGGATACACTAAAACAAATTTATATAATTTCTATTCTTTTTATAAGATGTATCCAGAGATTTTTCCACTCGAAAAAGTGGAAAAATCTAATGTAAAATTATCATGGACTCATTATCGGGTATTGATACAGGTTAAGGATGACATTGCAAGAGAATGGTATGAAAATGAAGCATTAAGGGAAACATGGAGTGTAAAGGCACTTCAAAGGAATATATCTTCGCAATACTACTATAGAATTCTTAAAACGCAGGATAAAGCAGTAGTAGAAACGGAAATGAAGGAATTGACTTCCGAATATCAGACAAAGCTTGAATTCATTAAGAACCCTGTTATTGCTGAATTTCTGGGTATGAAAGAGGATACGTCTTTTCTGGAGTCTGACCTAGAGCAATGCATTATAGATAATCTTCAGAAGTTTCTAATGGAACTTGGAAAAGGCTATGCTTTTTGTAGCAAGGCAGCAGCATATTCATACAGAGAAGGAAGATTATTATATTGATCTTGTTTTTCTATAACTATATTTTGAAAGTGTTTCGTTTTAATTGATTTGAAAACCACAAAAATAACACATCAGGATGTAGGACAGATGGATATGTATATCCGCATGTATGATGAACTAAAGAAAGCGACAGATGACAATCCAACGCTAGGAATAGTATTATGTGCGGATACAGATGAAGATATAGCCAAGTATTCAATTCTTTATGGAAACGAGCAGTTATTTGCATCGAAATATAAAGTTATATCTTCCAACGGAAGAAGAATTACGCGCTGAGATTGAAACAGCAGAAGGAAATGTTTAGTATTCAGGTAGAAAAATAAGAAAACGAATAATTTGCAATGAACACGGCACTTTCTGTTATAAGGTATAACTACATCCGCAGAATGCAGATGTCAAAACCATCACGCCCTCATGCATTTAGACATACCTACTGCTCGAATCAAGCAGGAGCTGGGATGAATCCTAAAACACTCCAGTACCTTATGTGACATTCAGACATCTCCGTCACAATGAATGTTTACATCCACCTCGGATTTGACTGATGCAAAGGATGAGATGGTTAGACTTGAGGAACTTAACGCAGCAAAGAAAGAAGTTGAAAAAGGTAAGCGGAGAAAAGCCTGTAAGTCAGGAAAAATGTTCAAGGCAATTCAATAAAGAATAAGGATGATGACCTCGGTGGTGATGTGCTGCCGGGGTTATTTTTGTGATAGAAAAAGTATGGGTGTTATGCTATGATAAAAATAATACAAATGCATTGAAATAGAAATGATTTAGCGTTATACTTAAATCAAGATGGAAGTGAGGTGTAAAGAATATGGCGAGTACAATTCAGATAAGAGTAGAAGATGAGTTAAAAGAGTAAAATCAGATGCTTTATTTAAGGACTTGGGTACAGATACAACAACTGCAATCAGAATGTTTTTAACACAGGCTATTGCAGCAAACGGCTTCCTTTGAAATAAAAAGACAGGTAGAATCAGAACTGTATGCAATCCGATGACCGAGAAAGAGATACTTGAAAAACTGAAAAAGTCCAGAGAAAAGGAGATGTTCAGGGATGCAGACGATGTAATCTCAGATATGAGGTCAAAGTATGGATTATAAGATACCGAAGAATCAATTTTCTATCTCATCGATATTTTATGCTATATCGTATTGAAAAACAATACTGTATATGGACAATATCTTTATGAGCTGCAAGACTACGAAAAATATAATGAATTAAATATTGAAATATAACTTTCTGAGTATATAATCAGCAACAAATTTTTAAGTTGATGGGGATAATCAGGTGAATGAATTTAATGAATATGTTCGTAATAGTTTTTCTGAATCTAGCGATATTGTCATAAAAGCTATGATGGGCGGATACCTTGTATATTTTAATGGTAAGCCGATAGGTGACATTTGCAATAATGAACTGTTTTTAAAGAGAACGCTGACATCGGACAGACTGCTTGCAGATTCCGGAGCTGCGTTATCCGTATGAAGGTTCAAAGACCTTGATGCATGTATTTGATAATTTTGATGATAAGGCTCTAATTCTGGAACTTCTGGATGGCATATGTACTGAACTCCGGAAAAAGAGCCAAGAAAGCTAAATGAGCCTTATAACTCCCAGTTTATCATCTTACTCAATCCCACTTTATTCGGAACTTAAGGACTTAGATAGTATGATATCTGATAACTCGCAAGTTACTCAACCAAAGATAACTACATTTTCATATAACTTTATGCAGGTGGCAAAGCAAAATGCCATCTTGTTTTTGCATTAAGCCTTATCAAATCTATATTTATTTGGTAAAATAAAAGCATTGGTTCATACCTTATAACGATAACCCTAAATTTGAAACCCCTTTAACGATTCTACCGTTAAAAGGTGAGTAGTCAACCCCTCTATCGTTGAGCTACTATTTGACTACATAATGACTACTACATTTTTGCTACGATTTGCCTTATTTTGCAGATTGGCCAAAATATCTGTAGGTTCCACTGTGCAGACTTGGCAAAACCACGCAAATTAGGGCAAAATAAGGCATTTGGAGGAAAATTTAATGACAAAATACTTTTTCATCCAAGAGGTAGCAACATATGCCGCTAGCACCATATGCACTTTGTATTCCAAGACATGATTAACAAAGCAGGTCTTGCAGACGAGTTCCTCATTGACTCTAAGGCCACCAGTACGGAGGCGCTTGGAGAATCCACCCACTATGGGACAGTGAAAAAGCTTAGAGAAGTGGGGGTGCCTGTTCTGCCACATACCTCTACCCAGATAACCAAGAAAGATTACAGGGATTTTGACTACATTATCGCTATGGATACAAACAACCTTAGAAATCTGGACAGAATTCTAAGTGGTGATCCGAAAAAGAAGATAAGAAAGCTGCTTTCTTTTGCCGGAAAAGATGGTGATATAGCAGATCCTTGGTATACCGGAGACTTTGACGCTACGTATAGAGACGTACTTGAAGGCTGTGAAGGACTATTAAAAGAATTAACAACAAAGCATTAGTAAAATAATTCCTGCTCAAAACTACAAGATCAGCCTCAGCTCTTTGCTTACTGACATTATTTTTAAATCCGGAGGAAATTATGTCTTCACTACTTTTAGCAGTCATCTATCTCATTTTCATAAGCCTGGGGCTGCCTGACTCTCTCCTTGGTTCAGGCTGGCCTAAGATGCAGGCAGTGTTTTCGGTGCCATCATCTTATGCGGGTTATGTATCGATGACTATATCATTTATGACAATCATCTCAGCACTTCTAAGTCCTCGTATGATAAAAGCACTTCCATACAAAAATGGATTACGATAGTGTCAATAGGGACTTACTATAGCCGGGCTTTTAGGATTTTCAATGTGCAGCCGGTACTGGATGCTTTTTATATTTGCTGTTCCTTATGGACTTGGAGCAGGAGCTATAGATGCTTCGGTAAACCACTATGTGGCAAATAATTATTCAGGCTCGGTTATGAACTTTCTGCACTGCTTTTACGGTGTAGGAGCGGTGATAAGCCCATATATTATGGCACTCGCACTTAAATACGCAAGGTGGAATGAGGGCTACAGTTGGACATCCTATATCCAGATGTTTATTCTTTTCGTGTGCATTATTTCCCTTCCTTTGTGGAAAACTAATGGAAAAGAAGAGGAAGAAGACCACAGTGACAGTGTTGGAATTAAAGAAGCGCTTAAGGTGCCTGCGGTTATTTTCACTTTTGATTGCTTTTCTACGCTCACTGTGCAGGAGAGGCCACCTGTTTCCCTTTTGGACTCCGAGCTATTTTGCAGATACAAAGAGTGGGCTTAGTGCTGAAACCATCGCTTCGTTTGGCTCGCTTGTCTTTGGCGGACTTATGCTTGGAAGGCTGATTTCAGGATTTATTTCAAATAAACTGGGAGACAGAAGGCTTATACGCATAGGCATTTTCGTGGAATTATTAGGAATAATTATGGTATTTTTGCCCGATGGACAACTATATGGTGGCAGCAGCAGGCTTTGTTGTCATTGGAACCGGTATGGGGCCTGTCTATCCTGCCATCCAGCACATGGCACCTGCCAATTTTGGGAAGAAATACAGTGCAGCTGTTATAGGGCTTCAGATGGCAGCAGCCTATGTTGGAAGTACATTTTATGCCTATGATATTCGGACTTCTTCAGCAGAAAATCGGCATAGCTATTATGCCTACATATCTCCTGATTTTTGCCATTATCAACTTTTGTAATGCTTGAGTTAACCTATAGTAAAATAAAGGTAAAATCAGCCTAAACCCACACCATTTAACATAATCTCTTGACAGTCACATGGCTTAATAATACAATGTCTGAAGATAGAATATTTGACGAAAGTTAAAGTTTAGCCAATGTATTTAATGCTAAATCTAACCGGGCATAGTTATTATTAAAGCCATGCGTCATAGAGATTTTTATTTTTTCGGAGGTAATTATGGAAAAGCCAAATATAATTTTCATTTTTTCAGACCAGCAGAGGGCAGATACTATGGGCTGTTATGGACAGGAGCTTGATATAAGCCCCTAACCTTGACAGACTTGCGGATGAGGGAGTGCTTTTTAGAGATGCATTTACAGCACAGCCGGTATGCGGGCCTTTGCAGGGCAATATTTCAAAGTGGCAAATATCCTACGGAAATAGGCTGCTACAGAAACGGACAGTCCCTCCCAAGAGACATCAAGACAGTTGCCAACTATATGGAAGAGGCAGGCTATGAAAATGCCTATGTCGGCAAATGGCATCTGGCTAGTGACAGGGCAAGCTACAGCGTACCCGCGGATCCTGACTATGAGACGCACGCCATACCTGAGGATAGAAGAGGTGGTTATAAGGGCTTTTTGGAGGGTGTCTGATGTGCTTGAAGCGACCTCCCATGGCTATGACGGCTATGTATTTGATGAAAATATGAACAGGATTGACTTTAAGGGCTACAGGGTTGACAGGATTAATGATTTTGCACTTGAATTTCTTGATAAATATGATGGTAAAAAGCCATTTTTCCTTACTGTTTCACACATTGAGCCACATCATCAAAAATGATAGGGGCTGACTATGAGGGGCCAGACGGCTCTAAGGAGAGGTTTAAGGATTGTAAGCTGCCTAAGGACTTAGAGGTGCTTGAAGGAGATGCAAGACAGATGTACCCTGATTATCTGGGCTGTTGCAAGAGCTTAGACGATAATTTTGGAAAATTAGTTGATAAGCTAAAAGAAAAAGGCCTGTATGATAACACGATAATAATATATTCCTCAGACCACGGCTCTCATTTTAAGACAAGAAATAGAGAGACTTACCTGAAAGGCTCAGATGACTACAAGAGAACCTGCCACAGCTCTGCACTTAAGGTACCTCTAATAATCGCAGGCGGCGCATTTAAGGGCGGAAAGGTAGTCCGTGAGGTTGTTTCTACCTGCTCTCTTCCAAAGACAATCCTAGCTATGGCTGGAGTTGATGTAGGAGATGATATGATAGGTGAAAACCTTGCAACCCTTATAAATAAGCCTATAGACGAGGAGAAATTCGTATATGCCCAGATTAGTGAAAGCAGACTTGGAAGATGCATAAGAAGCAAAGACTATCTTTACAGCGTATTTGCACCTGAAAGTAACGGCTGGGATGAGGATAGAGCGATGTCTACGAGGAAGAGTTCTTCTACGATTTACGTAAGGATCCTTATGAATTAAAACAACCTCGTAAATGACAAATCTACTCTGGAGATAAGAAAGAAGCTGGCGAAAAAGCTGATAGAGAAGATAGAGGCTGCGGGCGAAGGGAAAGGTAGAGATAATCATTAAAGAATAATTTTAAGGACTAGTATTCTAAAGTGTAAGGCATAGGATATTAGTCCTTTTTACGAGGATATTTATGTCAAAAGATAATTGAAATAATGGATGTAAATACTTATAATGGGAATGGAATAAATCATAAAGGTGTCAAAAGATGATAAATTCATTTGACATTTATATTGATAGATAGTTTTTTTAAGAGATATAGACAGGAGAATTAAATGCCCGCAATCAGTGTACTTATTAAAACCCGCTTCGGGGCTTTGCAATATGCATTGTGACTACTGTTTTTTATAAGGATGAGATGGAGAACCGCACCGATGCATCCTTTGGCTTTATGACTGAGGAAACGCTTAAAAATGTAATAAGGAAGACTTTACTTAGAGCTGAAGGGGTAGTAAGCTATGCATTTCAAGGTGGTGAGCCCTCTTCGTGGGCTTGATTTTTCAAAGAAGGCAGTGGAACTACAAAAAGAAGTACAATAAAAACAATGTGAGGGTGAACAATGCATTTCAGACAAATGGCACCCTCATTGATGAGGCTTGGTGTGCTTTCTTTAAGGAAAACAATTTTCTTGTCGGACTTTCCATTGACGGAAATAGATGTACCCACGATAAATACAGGCATTTGAATGGGAAATCAGCCTATGATAAGGCTTATAAGAAACCGCAAACTATTTGATAAATTTGGAGTGGAATACAACATATTAACTGTTGTTACTGCAGATGTGCAAAAGAACATTGAAGAAATATACAGGATTATGCCGAAAAAGGCTTTAAGTACCAGCAGTATATTCCTGCCTTGAGGCATTTACAGAGGATAAAAAGAAGGCGAATTCGCACTACCCCTGAAGTTTACGGGCGAATTTCTCATAAAAACTCTTTGACCTTTGGTTTGAGGACTGGAAAAAGGGAAGACAGCCCCTACATAAGAAGCTTTGAAAACTATGTAGGGGATATTGATGGGCTATGATGCCTGAGGCCTGCGAACAGCGTGGAGTCTGCGGCGTACAGAATACTGTTGAGGCTGATGGAAGTGTTTATCCTTGCGATTTCTACGCTCTTGATGAGTACAAATTGGGCAATTTCTAATACGGATAACCTTGATATAATAAATGAAAATAGAAGAAAGAGCAGGTTCATAGAACGCTCCATTCCCCTTCCTGAATCCTGCAAGGTCTGTCAGTATATCCAAGTTTGCAGAGGAGGATGTATGAGAAACAGGGTGAAGAACGAATTTACAGGGGATTATGAAAACAGGTTTTGCTTAAGCTTTATAAGATGTTTTTTTGATAAATGTCTTGATAGGATGTGGGAGATAGTGTAGAGGTTATAAACAATCACCTAAGGAGGTCAGAATGCAAAAAGAACAAGAAAGTACAGTGGTGTAAGGAGTGCAGAAGTAACAAGCCGTGAAATAAAGCATAGAGAAATAGCCAGATATGCTGCTACACAAGGGTTTGTGCTTCTAAAAATGATGGGTTACTGCCACTAACAAGTGATGCAAGGGTATTTTTTTAGTCGGTGCAGGGAGCAGTTCACGCCATAAAGGGTGGAACAGGCTCAGGTGACGTTAATGAAAGAGAAGTAGTAAGCATTTTAACAGGATTTAAGAATGCAGGACTCACAGTTGTAAAATGAAGAGGCTATCCTCTCTTCTACCACGGATTATGAGGATGCACAGGCTGAATATGTAGAAAAAATATTTAACAATATGTCAAACATATCAAGTCAGGATTTCTTTGAACTTTTTATGCGTGAGAAAAGACGTGATTTTAAGAGGGTTCCTATAGATGAAGAAGCAGTAAAGGCTTCTGATGCTGCCTTCTATGTAGTTAGCAGGGTTGCTGGGTGAAGGAAAGGACAGAGTCCCGGAGAAAGGGCGATTATTACCTAAGCGACATAGAAAAAGAGGAGCTTAACAAACTGGGAAAATACACTGATAACATAGTGGTTCTAATCAATGCAGGAGGTCCTGTTGACCTAAGTGACATATTAAGCAACAAAAGCGTAAGGGCTATAATGAATATATCACAGCCGGGTATGGAGCTAGGCAATGCTGTGGCTGATGTAGTACTAGGCAAGGAAACTCCTTGTGGAAAGTTGTCTGCTACCTGGGCTCTTCTTTACAAGGATTATCCAAATGCATCGACATTTAGCCATAATAATGGAGATGTTGAAAATGAGAGATACACTGAAGGCATCTATGTTGGCTACAGATATTTTGACAGCTTTTAACGTAAAAACCTGCATTTCCTTTTTGGTTTCAGTCTTTCTTATACGGACTTTGAGATTTCTGATGTGAATATATCAGTAAGCAGCGGGGAAATCACAGTAGAGTCTAAAGTCACCAATGTTGGTAACAAATATAGTGGACGTGAGGTGGTACAGGTCTCACGCTGCCTGCCCTCAGACAGGCATCAAGAAAGAGTTTAAGAGACTTGTCGGATTTAAGAAAACGAGAGAGCTTAAGCCCGGTGAAAGTGAAGCCTTTAAAGGTGACTATCTCCTCTAAAGCGCTTGCTTCCTTTGATGAGGAGAAGAGCCACTGGATGCTTGAAAATGGGGAATACGGTATATTTGTTGGGCAATTTCTTCTGACAACGCAGAAATAGCTGGAATGGTATCAGTTAAAGAAGACTATGTAATAGAAAAGGTTGAACACATTCTTCCGCTTCAGGAGAAACTTGAAGAAATAGTAAGGCCTGACAGTGTGATAAGTGAGCTTACAAAGAAATGGAAGGAAGAAGCAGAAAATAAGGGGATTAAAGCCATCACCTTTGTTCCTGTTACAGAAGAAAGAGCAAAGAAGGGGCGCACTGACCTTGACCTTATTTCTAAGGAATTGGCAGCAAAGCTTCAGATGAAGAGCTTACAGCTCTTTTAATGGGAGAAATAAGCAAGGGTCAGGACAACATAAAGGATAATGAACTGATTGAAACAGGTATCTGTGTTCCTGGGAGCAGCAGGGGAGACAACCTGTCGCTTGAAGAAAAGTATGGTATTCCCAGGAATATCGATGGCAGATGGTCCTGCCGGCTTAAGAGTGCTTAGAAGCTACGATGTGGACAGAAAGACCGGGAAAATATATGGAGTGGGGCTTATAGGAAGCCTTGAAGGCGGCCTTTTTAGGAGGGACTATAAGAATGAGGATGTAGACAAGTACTATATGTACGCGACTGTTATTCCTATAGGCACTCATCTTGCACAGACCTTTGACCTTGAATTGGTTAGAAATCTCGGTAAGCTTGTAGCGGATGAAATGACTGAGTTTGGTATTGCCTGGTGGCTGGCTCCGGGACTTAATATTCACAGAAATCCTCTTTGTGGAAGAAACTTTGAGTATTATTCAGAAGATCCGCTGCTTTCAGGGGAGATGGCAGCTGCCATTACACTTGGAGTACAGTCCATTCCCGGGTGTGGGTACTACTATCAAGCATTTTGCCTGCAACAATCAAGAAGACAATAGAATGAGCTCGAAACAGCATAGTATCTGAAAGAGCTTTAAGAGAGATATATCTCCGAGGGTTTGAAATAGCCATTAAAAACAGCCCAGCCAATGTGCATTATGACCTCCTATAACCTCATCAACAGCATACATACAGCAAACAGCTATGACCTTTGTACTGATAGTAGCAAGAAATGAGTGGGGATTTGAAGGAATAATAATGACAGACTGGACTACGACAACTGCGGGCGGAAGTAAATCATCGGCTTGCGCTATAGCGGAAATGATCTTATAATGCCGGCAAATCAGATAGACATTGACAACATAATGGCTGCACTTAAGGACGGTTCTCTTCCAAGAGGCATAGCAAGAGATTGTGCAGCAAGACTTATAAAGGTCATCTTCCAGACAATTGGAATGGAGGATATGAGGCTTATAATAAACAGTTTGGATTTTTAGAATGGATAAAAGATGATTAGACTACAGGTTGTTGAAGATGAAGCTCTGATAAGGAACGGAATCATAAGACATGTTCCCTTTGCGGAGCTTGGCGTAGATGAAGTAAGAAGTGCCTCCAGTGCTGAAGAAGCACTTAAGCAGCCTGTGGTTGCAATTATATCCCTTGAAAATGGTGAAAAGAAAGAACATCTGGACACAAGAACAGCTGTTGATTGCCGTATGCTTAGATTTGAACTAATCGTATCGGGCAGAGAAAGCTATTTCAAATGGGGATATGAGGGCGAGGATACCAAGCCTATTGGACCTGTTTTTGCTACGGATAAGCTTTCGGATGAATATTGCAAATACGGTGAGTTTACGGGCACGATGGTAGGTATATTCGCAGTAGACAGTATGTTCCACAAGAAGGAAGCTGATTTTGATTATTTTTAGTGTAACTAATAAAGAAGAATAAAAGCTATGGTTAAGTCCAACCTGAACCTCAAAAAGCATCTGTAGCAGTGTAATTTACATACATTTTTGAGTTATACTGTCTACAGATGTTTTTGTTTAACCTGATAAGGAGAACGATAATGGAAAATGAATTCTTGTATGGCTGTGCGTACTATCCTGAATATATGCCTTATGAGAGGATAGACGAAGATTTTTGCCCTTATGCAAAAGGCTGGGATGAACGTGGTAAGAATAGCGGAATCTACCTGGAGTACACTAGAGCCAAAAGGAGGGAGAGTATGATTTTTACCATATTGATGAAGTTCTAAAAAGAGCCGGAAGTACGGTCTCAAGGTAATAATTGGTACTCCTACATATGCAGTACCATCTTGGCTTGCAAAGCTTGATAAAAACGTACTTGTCCATACCAAAACGGCGATGTAAAAATATGGTAAAAAGGCAGATATTTAACCTTTTATCAGATACATATATATTCTATGGCAGTAGAATAATCAGAAAACTCTTAGAGCATACAGCGAGGCATCCACAGGTTATAGGATTTCAGATAGACAATGAAACCAAGCATTATGACAACTTCGGAGCAGAGATTCAGGAAGCGTTTATCCGTCTGCTTAAAAGCAGATATACAGACATAGAGGAGTTTAACAAAGATTTTGGACTTGCTTACTGGAGTAACAGTATCCGCTCGTGGGAGGATTTTCCTGATATTTCCGGGACAATAAATGCAAGCCTTGCCTGTGAATTTGAAGAATTTCAGAGAGATATGGCAGTTAACTCTTAAGATGCAGGCAGAGATTGTAAATGAATATAAAAACCGGAGCAGTTTATTACACACAACTTTGACTTTGAATGGAGAAAGTTTGGGCTGATATAGCTCAGATGGCTATTCTTATGGGATACAGGATGGTATCCATCACCTAAGAGCTTCTGATGCCATTACCCACGCGGGAACTGACATCTATCATCCTACTGGATTTCAGCTGACAGGTGCTGAGATAGCGTTTTGTGGAGATGAAATAAGAAGTCTGAAAAATGACAACTACTTTGTGCTTGAAATGCCAGTCACAGGCATTTAAGTACTGGTGTCCATTCCCAAAAACAGCTCAGGCTTCACGCTTTCAGTCATATTGCATCAGGTGCAGATGGAGTAAATGTACTGGAACTGGCATTCAATCCATCAAAGCTTTGAGACTTACTGGAAGGGCATTTTTAAGCCATGACTTAAAGCCATCTAGAATATACAATGAGATTTCCAAGATTGGCAATGAAATCAAGGCACTTACAAAGGAAAAGCTTTGCATAAAGAAGAAAAACAGGATTGCCTTTTTGGTTGATACTCTGTCTTTAAGTGCGCTTAAGTGGTTTCCCTATCGATAAAGAGCTTAGTTATAATGATGTTGTAAGATATATGTATGACAGCCTCTATGAGGAAAACCTCGAATGTGACATCATTTTCTCCGAGTACGCAAAATCTCGATGAGTATGAAGCCATCATCTGCCCTGCACTTTTACTGTGTATCTAAAGAGCTTACTAAAAAGCTTGATAGTTTGTAAAAAGACGGTGGTATCCTCATAGGGAGCTTTCGCTCATTTTGTAGCAGACAGAAGGGGTTGGTGTATATACTAAAATCTCTCCTGCGGGGCTCACTGACTGCTTGGTGTACATTATGATGAATTTACTATACCTCAACATGGGAGCAGGCGGAAAAGAAGTAAAGTATGTGGCAGAGCTTGTAACCGCTGATACAGCTAAAGAAATCCATCCTTATGAGCATATTTACTGGAATAATTATTCTGCTGTAACCTGCAAATGAATACGGAAGGGGAAAGGCTTATTATATAGCTTCATATCTGGACAAAACTGTGCTAAAGGATGTCTTAAGAGAGGCATTAAAAGCTGTGTATGAGAGACAAAATCTCCCTGTACAGACCGTTTTCCCAGTGATAACCAGAAGAGGTGTAAATGAACTGAATGAGGAGTTAACCTATGTATTTAACTACTCCTGTGAGACGGTTGAAGTAGAGATATGCGGAAAGGCTGAGAAGGGATACACTGATGCCATTACCGGGAAAAGCTATGTAAAGGGATAAGCTAAGGCTTGAAGACTGGGGAGTAGGGCAGTGCTTGTGGGGTAGGGTTTGATAAATTTAGAAATGGTAGATAAAAAGTTTTTGACTTGCAAGTTAAAAAGCTGATTTATTTACCATGACTTGTGGGTTAAAAAGTAAATTTTTCTGCATGGCCTCTTAAATATAAAAAGTTGAAATCAATAAAAGTTATGGTATAATTAATATCAATAAGGAGGTAGAATTATGCCACAAATATACTCAATTAAAGACCTGAAAAATACTGCAAATCTCTGATATGTAAAAAGACGAAAGAACCAATCTATATTACGAAGAATGGGTATGGAGATATGGATTTATTATGAGTATGGACACTTATGAAGAGACGATGAAACAGTTATCCATGTACAGAGATATAGAAATATCAGAACAACAGATAGAAAAAGACCAGATAAAGGATGCTAGCAAGCAGTACTAGAGGAGCTGAGGACAAAGTATGGGCTATAAAATACATGTAACAAAAACATGCAGATGAGTTACTGGACGACATTATATACCACCTGTTATACAGTTTTAAAAACGATCAGGCGGCAAAACATCTGTTAGATAGTATATCAAAAATATATGACAGATTGGCTGATAACCCTATCAATTTCATTCTTGTAACGATGAGCATTTGAACAAAAAGGTTATATGGAGCGTTGTTTCAGGGATGGATTACATTGTTAGTATTTAGTATGCAAATGAAAATGCAGTGAACATAATGGGTGTTTTTCATCAACTGGAAAATTATAAAAGAAAACTTTAGTTTTGTACTTACTAATTAAATAGGAGGAAGATGATATGAGCTGTGATAGTAAAGATAGGGAATTTAGTATAGTTATTGATATTAATGAGAATTATGAGATCATATAAAGGAATCTGCGAAGAGCAATAAAGATGAATTTAAGAATAAGTTTGTTTTATTCTATACTACCTGGAATGATGCGGGATTTTATACATTATTAGTTGTGCGGAATTTTTACGAGGATCCTGAAGGAAAGAAACTAGGTACTATTAGAATTTATTATGATGACTTAGTAATTGACAATAATAACGAAGAGAGAGAGAAATAAGATATTTTCTAGAAAAAGACTATAAGTCAAAAGGGAAAAATTGACATAACGGATAAAATTGGGGAAGGAATATATATCAATAGCAGATAGTTATCTTTATGATAAACTTAAAGAAATACTTTATTGATGATGAGGCTGTGATTGAATTCTTATCAAGATTAAAGATGAAATTAGTACAATAACAGATAATGAAAGAATATAAAAAGTAAAAGAATGGTATGAGAAATCGTTTATTAGAGAAATAGAAAGCCCTAAAATAGTTGGATTTTACGATATATAAAAATGCATAGATATTAAAGATAATTCGTATTATGTTTTTAAAAACTACCTGAATATTTTGATAAAATAAAATAATATCGCTAAACTGTACGACTGAGCATTAAAGTATTATTTATCAATTGAAGAGGCTGAAGCAAGTTCTTGATTTTATAAGGAATAATCTTAATGAAAAAGAAGCTGAGAGAGATCAAATTTTCAATAAAATTTAAGAATAACTATTCACAATATACAGATTTTATAGAAAATATATATGCAATATTAAAAATATATATTAGATAATAATAACATAATAAAATATACTTAGAGTAGGTGATTTGGAAAAGATTGCAGTTGGACATTATACTTCTCTGAAACAATAAAAATATTAATAAAAAGAATAAAGATGAAGCGGCTTATTTAAGATTAACAAATGGTAGGCAAATGAATGATCCACCAGAGGGTAAACTTCTATAGATTATATTTTGGATAAAAATAAAAATTTAGGTAAAAATAATAATTCAAAGAATTGGAAACCCTACATTTTGGTATTTGTCTTCTGCAACAACTGAGCTGGATAGCCTGCCTATGTGGAAGCAATATGAGGAAGATGCTAAAGGGGGATGTTAGTATATATAGAAAGTATTCTGAGGATATAATGGAGCAGGGGTAGAAATATATAAAGTTGCATATATCGATATTAAAAAGATGAATCTGGTAGAGATAAAATTAAAGTGTTGAATACTAATAATATAGATGTTACAAACTTACAAGATGCTATTGATGCGTTAAGAGAAACAATTGAAAATTTGAAAGAAGACGTAGATGAAAAAGATTATATGCCATTATTAAGTAATACAGCAATTTTATTTAAAAAGTGATTATGCATATGAAAATGAATACAGAATCGTCGTTGTTAATAGAGCATATAATGAGGACAAGATAGAGGAACAAGATAATCCAAAACTATATTTTTCCATTTCTTTTATACATATCTAAAGGATAAAGAACTTAAGTATTCAAAACCAATATTGGGACCAAAAGCTCATTGATATTGACTACATTGCTCCATATATTAACTATTGTGATAAAGACATAGAAATAGAAAAGTCAAGTATATCATCGTTAAAAATAAGAGGATCTGTAACCCTATGGTGTGAATAATTGGGTTTTAACAATATGAAATGAAACTGTAAAAAGTAAAAATGATGTAAAAGTGCCTGTATAATTAATCAAGTGATAACACACGGACACATGGCTCAAGATTGCAAAATCTTTCAGCTATGTGTTTTTGTCCTTATTGACTATCCCCACAAACAAAGTTAGAATTATCACTAACACTTTGAATACAAATTAGAGGCGGTAAGAAATATGGATTTATATAAAATAATGCTCGTAGATGATGAGGGAAGAAGTCAGGACAAGCATCATCAAGAAAATTAACTGGGAAGCAAATGGCTTTTGAAGTGGTTGGGGATGCTGAAAATGGCAGAATGCGCTTGAAAGATTGAGAACTTAGAGCCAAACGTGATAATGTACGGATGATAGGGATGCCGTGCATGGATGGCTGGCACTTACGGAAAGCCTCAGGCAAAGATTTTCCGTCTATTAAAGTTATCATTTTTCCTGCTTTGACGACTTTACTCATGCAAAGAGGCGATTAGGCTCAGTGACAGAGTATATCTTAAAGCCTGTAAATGTGGATGAACTCACTGAAATTCTCAAAAAGTCAGAGCGAAAACTTGATGAAGAAACAGAGTCTGCAAGAGATACTAGACAGTCTGGGAAGCTATAAGCGCAGAAGCCTCCCTGTGCTTAGAGAACAGTTCTTAAATAAGTTGATTATTAAGGATTTTATGATGAAAAATGCCATAGACGCATATCTTAAAGAATATGGCATGAACATTGGAGGTGCCAATAAATGGGTGGTTTGTGCAGTAAACACAGAGCTTGAAAAATGCGAAAATAAATGGCGAACTCTCTTAAAGAAAAGGAATTAATTCCTATATACGTTAAAAATTTATAGAGGATAAGCTTACCCTCACTACAGAAACGTGGTCTTTGATTCAGTGCAGGATGCAGGAGCCTGTCTATCATCGTGGCTATTGATGATGAAACAGCCAGACAGGGCTTCACTAATGTGATGAGGGATGTATGAGAGTGCGAAGAGAGTCTTGGGAGTTGGTCATTACTGGCGGGAATAGGACGGAGCAGCCAGACGCTTTCTGACATTTTCAAAGTTCGTACAAGGCAGCCAGCGATGCAGTAGGCTACAGAGAAAAATAGTAGGAGCTGAGGATGTAGTCTATATCCACGATAGTGAGCCTGTGAGTCACAGGAGTACTAAGGCTTGATGAAAAGGAAGAGGGGAGAGCCAATCTCCGCTATCAAATTCGGAGGGAGGAAAAGATTGAAAGAGGCGGTCAGTGTACTTCATGCAAGGATAGATGCGGTAAAGGTACATTCAAACCAGTATCAGGCATATGGCGATGAGGATATTGACCTCGTTTATGGACCTGCGCAACAGTATGAAATCAGTTTTTCGAGCTTGAAAACTATATAGGAAAACAGTTTCCAAGATGAAAGACGGGGAAAGCTTCAAAAATGGCTGGTTGGAATCTGCAGCAGTATTAGCCTCGGAATGCAGCAAAAAGAGAGAATCTGACCTCGAAGCAGATTTATGTGAAAGAAGCTAAAGACTACATTTTAAATAATTACACCAACTCGGAGCTTTGCTTGAAGTTATCTGTAGGCATTTACACCTTAGTCCTGCGTACTTTCTGAGCCTTTTTAGAGAAAGAAACAGGGCACACTCTATATCAACTATCTCACTAGATATATACAAACAAGGCTGTTGAGCTCTTTAAAATACAACAGACGAAAAGACAGATATGATAGCTGAAAAGGTGGGATATTTGGAGCAAAATGTTTTAGCTATGTATTTAAGAAAAATTTGGAGTGTCACCAACCAAATACAGAACAGGAAAATAAGAGATGCAGGCTGAAAGAAAGAAAATCGTTTATAACAGAAGCATTAGAAATTCAATATTCATTTATTTTTACAATGACTTCTTTGCGGTGGCACTTTTTGATTGTATATCTATCTACCAAGGCCTCCTCACAGCTTTATGACACAGTTAAGCAGGAGAATGTAAACCTCTGATTAACCGCGTTGACTTTCCTCGATGGAAGTGTATCTTAGAAACATAATGAAGCTTGCACGATTTATTACGGAATCATAAAAATACTAATCTCTCGAAGATCTCAATTGGCGAAAAATTGACTCTCTATAACTGAATAATAGGAGCAGGTATCAAACATTGCTCTCATTTAGGAGGGAGAGCCAATAGGTGTGGTACGCAGCGAGATTTAGGAAAAATTTCGCAGGCCGAAGATGAGGAATGGTTTGTAAATGCACCAATAAAACAGAAAATATACATTTCACCTCCCCACTGCAGAAAATGTTTGAAAGATAATAGCTACAAACTGGGTAATAAGTATGTCAAGAGCCGTTGAAATAATTGTAGAGGAAGCACAGAGCAGGCAGTTTGTCTTATAGAAATGGCATATCAGACTTGAAGAGGTGCTTGATGAGGGTAACTCTTGGAAATGGCGGCGTTATATATACCTAATGGACTCAAATGGTGATATAATCTGCATCCTAAATTTGAGCTGATAGCCTCAGGCAGGTAAAAGAGAGATAATCTTGTAGCAGCGGGCTATGATGACGGCAGGAAAGAAATCTTTAACGGCACAAGACAGACGGTGGTAACAGAAAGACTGTGGGATATGCCGGACAGCTGAGTCGCGTGATAAAGGGACTGAATCTCCTGAAATATGCTTAAAAACAAGGCTTTTCATCGTGTTTGATCCTCCTTATCATTTTCATAGTAATCCTTATCAATTTCTTATATTTCATTTAGGTAACTAATCCGATGAAGAGCTTGAAAAGTCTGTAAAGGAGCTTAGAGGCAATCTCTGACGCAGATATGCAGATGGGCGGCTCTTACGAGGTCAGCACCTGCAGTAGTCGGTTCAGGATGCCAGGAAGTTTTAGATAAAGGGGCTATATAGGGACATTGTAAATGGGCATGAGGAGAAGAGAAAGAGCGAGTTTGACTCACTACAGGCACAGATTAATCCGCATTTCCTATACAATACGCTTGATATCATAGTTTGGCAGATTGAAAATGAAAAGCAGTCTGAAGCCACACACATACTGTGACGGCCCTGCAGATCAGGCTTTCCCTGGCAAAAGGCAAAAAGAGACATTGTCACAGTCAAGGATGAGATAGACCATGTGAAGAATTATCTATGATTCAGCATATGCGCTTCAAGAATAAATTTGACTATGAATTTGAATATAGCTGAGGATGTGCTTGAACTTCGTCCGCTGTTGATGTTACAGCCTTTTGAGTAGAAAAATGCCATTTACCATGGTGGAGTTTATGGACGGAGATGGTCTGATTATGGTAAAGGCTTGGCGTGAAGAGGATGAGCTTTATCTTCTGTGGTGACAATGGTCTTGGTATGACTGAGGATAAGGTGGAAAATGATACTAGGAAAAAGCATTCCTCAGGCAATGGGCGTGCTCAGGCATAGGAGTTTAAGAATGTAAATGAGAGGATAAAAGCTCTACTTTGAGAGGCTTTACGGCTTAACCATTGATTCAGAGCCCGATGAAGGTACGAAGGTAACGAGACATTTTACCGTAAAGGCTGAGAGGATAATATCTGGTTGCCTGTAAATAGCGCTATACTATAGTAGCTAATGTGAAAGGAGAACCAGAACAAAAATCTATAATTTTTGGGCTTTTATATGCTATCCTCCTTGTATTTTTATACATCCTCTCTACTACGATTTTAATCATAAAAAGAGAATGAAACAAAGGTTTACTCTATATCCATACTGGTGGATGGGATATCCGGGACTTGAAAAATATGAAAAGGAATGGATGAGCTGCCTACGAGTATAACGTGGATATGAGATTTCCCGTCAGTAGCCGAGAACCTTACTTTGGAAGAAAAGGTGGAGATAGCAGAGGATGAGATAGAGGCAGGTGCTAAGGCACTAATCTTAGGGAATGCACAAAAAAGTGAGGTTGCAGATAAAAATAAGGGAAAACATCCCGAATTTTCCCTGTATTGGTACTAGTGTGAGGAGATATTTCCCTAGATAATGCCGTATATCCGGAGTTTTTATTTTGAAATATAAAGAAGAATCACAGGAAAGATGAGATGATACCTAGTTGCAGCAAGTCTTGAAGATGATGACGTTATGGGATTAAGCAGAGAATTTGACGAGCAAATTTGAAACTGCAGGGATACAAGGTAAGTTTGAGTGGAGGAGAAGGACCAGCTTGAGAGGCTGATGAGTTTGATAAAGATGAGACGTTTTGTTTCCTCTCGACAAAAGAAAAGCTCCACAGAAGGCTTATTAAATATGCTAAAGACAATGAAATAAAAACAAAGGGCAAATTCAATATACACAGTTGGAGCTACTGTTATCTGTTAGCCAGCTTGAAGAGGAGATAGCAGGAGTTATAGCGGCTGAATGAGTATGATATGGGCTATTCTGATGATTGAAAGCTCATTCATCTGCTTGCTGATGGTAAAATAAATTAGAAATGAAGAAATAGAAACATTTTATCTTACTGCAAAATGATGCAAGGAAATGAGAAGTACATTAAAATACTCTATCCTATCCAAGCGGATAAGGAGGAAATGATGAAAAAGAGAGCAGCCACTAGTCTGATAGCCGCCTTACTGGTTATAATGCTATAGCACTTTCGCACTCATGCTTTTTATGCGTGGTGGGAAAAGGAGCTGTAAGAAGAAAGATAAGAATCGAGAGTTAGCCTCTACTGCTGCAACGATACCTTCATATCCAGTACTAAGAAGGATGAGAACTATGTCAAGTATTGACGAAAAAGAAATAAAAATAAAACTTAAGATGGAAATAGTGGATGGGAGGCAGTCAGTCCACAGAACAAGCAGGTAGACAGGTTCATTTCACTGATTATGACGTGATATGGCATACAACTGTAGAGAGCCAATGCTCTGTGATTATAGATAAGGCAATATCTGCGGACATACCTGTAGTATTTTTCAATAGAGAAACCCGTGGAAGATGATATGAAACGCTCGAGTAAATTTGCTATGTTGGTGCAGATCCAAAGGAATTCTGCAGTGCTTGAAGGGCAGATTTTGGTGGACGCTTATAAAAAGACAAGAGGACGCTAGATCTAAATGGTGACGGAGAAGTCAGCTATATTCTTCTTGAGAAGCCAGCCATCAAGATTCTATAGTAGGACAGAATGGTCCATGGAAAACCCTATAAAAGTGGTGGAGTCCTATAAAGAAGCTGGCGGAGATATAGCAAACTGGGAGAGGCCAGGCTGCAGCTCTTATGAAGGCTAGGGTCAAATATACGGAAATAAAATGAGCTCATATTGTCAAAACAACGATGCCATGAGGCACTTGGAGCCATAGATATTATTAAAAATGAAAAATCACTTAAAGACGTGGAAAGTGGTTGGAGTGATACTGAGCCTGCACTGAAGCAATCAAAAAGGAGAGCTAAGCGTGTCAAGCGACAAGCCTGAATAGCCCAGAGCAATCATAGAACTTGCATAGCCAAGGCTGAGGGAATGAGCCTCCTGAGGACATTAAAGAGAAGTGCCCGGATGGCAAATACTACAAAAGGTGAGCCAGTACATAGTAACTACGGAAAGCCTGTCAAAAGTACACATTAGGATTTCTGGGTGGTAAAAGCTTATGTTTATTTTATAGGCAGTTGAATACTTTTGATGGTTTATATTGTCAAGGAAATAATCATACAGAAAATAGAAAAAATTCTATATATTAACTTTCAAATTTTGATATACTCACCATTGTAAATGATTGAACCCATATTACAGGGTTTCTGAAAAAGGAGAAGATTTAATATGAGAGCATTATCACTTATGTTGGTTGGCTACAGCAATTTCTTTATCAGCTTGTGGCGGGCAGTGGAGCAAAGACAACTTCCAGCACCAAAGACTTCTGGTGCAGCTAAGAGCAGCACTGCAGCTTCTGCAGCTAAGACTTATCAGCAAAACAGACTTCAGGGGAAGTATGGAAGACGCAAAGAAGCCTTTTAGTTTGGTTTAATCGTCAGCCATCTAATAGTACTACAGGTGAGCTTGATATGGCAGCACTTAACTTCAACGAGAATACATACTATAGTTGGTTTGTTTTGATGCTCAGGTGCTGAATTACAGGGTAAGATGATTAAAAGAATACATCGAGGAAAAATGCAGATAAAATTGACCGTAACGGTGATGGAGTTATCGTTATGTGCCTAGCTATAGGAGATGTAGGCCACAATGACTCAATCGCTCGTACAAGAGGTGTTCGCAGTGCACTTGGTACAGCAGTTGAAAAGGATGGTACTGAAGTTAGTGATCCTGTTGGAACCAATGCAGACGGTAAGGCACAGTAGTTAAAAGATGGTGAGATTGAGGCAGGAGGAAAGAAGTACAAGGCACGTGAGCTTGCTTTCCTCAGGAAAATGAAGACAGCAGCTGGTGCTACCTGGGATGCTCGACAGCAGGTAACGCTATCGGAACCTGGTCATCTTCTTTAGTGACCAGATAGATGTAGTTGCTTCTAACAACGACGGTATGGGTATGGCTATGTTCAATGCTTGGTCAAAAGAGGAAAGAGTTCCACCTTCGGTTACGATGCTAACAGTGATCAGTAGCTGCAATAGCAGATGGGTGACGGCGGAACTATCAGCCAAAGATGCAGATGTACAGGCTTACTTTAACGCTTCCGTGTACTGTAACTGCCTTAGACGGTGTAGATATCAATACAGGTATTTCAACTGCTGACAGAGGCAGGTAGTGTAGCTCAAAAGAGGGTGAGGACTATGTATACAATGCAGACCAGAGATCTTATTTACGCATTAAAACCTTGCTGTAACAGCAGATAACTGCAAGAACTTCCTCGATGCTACAGTTCCTTTTGCAGCAGTTTTAAGAGCTTGACGCAGCTAAGCCCTGGAAAAGAAGGTATGGCTTTAATATCTACAACTCAGCCGATAACTTCTTAGGTGCACATATCAGCCACTTCTTCAGAGTATGACGAGTTATTGAAACTCAATGTTGAGTATATAGCAGGGTGATGGACGGACGAGTCTATCACAAACAGACTTAGTAACCCAAGCGAGTATGATGCATTCGCAATAAAACATGATTAAGACAGACAACGGCTTCTTATCACGGCTCTTCTTAAGAATTAAGAAAGGCTATAAAGAATTAGCGGATTAGGTGGCGCTCATGCCGCCGCCTTTTTAGATATTATCAAAGATCCAGGGCCTTTTATTATTTGGACTGATATATGAATCAAAGTTATAATACACTGCGAAAATGTGAATGAATCCGATATTTGAATAAGATATAACAGGGGTATGGATATGAGAAAACAATGAGACTATCTTATCGATACGCGCTGAGTAAGTCTTTTTGAGAAATAGAGTTTTGGCATATCAATCTGGATGTAAAACGCGGTACGGTTATGGGACTTATGGGCGAAAATGGCGCAGGTAAGTCAACTATGGTAAAGTGCCTTTTCGGAATGTACCAAAAGGATGATGGAGCAGTTGTTTTTAGATGGAAAAGGCAGCAACTCTTTCAGCCTAAGGATGTACTTGAAAATGGAATAGCAATGGTTCATCAGGAACTCAATCAATGTCTGGAAAAGAGAGTGTTGAGACAACCTATTCTTAGGCAGATGCCCCGTAAATTCGTTAGGATAGTGGACAGAAGCAAGAGATGAGGAAAGGGCTTTCAGAGCTCTTTCGTAAATTAGGTATGACTATTAAAACCGACTCAGCCATGGGTATCAGTACACAGCGGCAGATGTGAAATAGCAAAGGCCATCTATAATTCAAAGAGGTAATTGTGCTGGATGAGCCAACCTCTCGCTGAATGTTCAGGAAGTAAATAAATTGTTTGAAATGATGAGAATGCTAAAGAGAAAGGAGTGCCTTATCTACATTTCTCATAAGATGGATGAGATTTTTGAAATCTGTGATGAAATATCGGTACTAAGAGATGATAATCTGGTTATGACCAAAGCCAGTCAGCAGAGACTAGTATGAATGAGCTTATTACAGCGATGGTTGGTCGAGTGCTTGAGAATCGTTTTCCTCCTGTGGACAATATCCCCTGGAGAGCCGGTGCTCTCATAGAATCTTTCTACAAAGTTTAAGCCTCAGCTTCAGGATATAGCTTGTGATGTTAAAAGAGAGAAATCTTTCGGCTCTACGGACTCATGGGAGCTGGAAGAACAGAGCTTCTAGAGACTATTTTCGGAGTTAGAACCAGGGCATCGAGGAGAGTTTGTTAAGAATAAGCTAATGAACTTTTAACAGCCCTATAGAAGCTATGGAGTGGATTGCAATGATTACCGAGAGAAAGGCAAATGGCCTCTTTCCTAAAATGGTGACACTGACATTCAATACCACCACATTGCCAGCTTAGGTCAGTATAAGTCAGGAGCTGTACTATCAGATCAGAAAATGGTCAAAAGCAACTTCAAAGAAATCAAAAACAATAGAGCACAAAGTGCATGGGACCATCAGATCTTATTTCCAGTCTTTCAGGTGGAAACCAGCAGAAGGTTATTTTTCGGAAAATGAGCCTGAGCGTCAGCCTCAGGTATTTATGATGGATGAGCCAACCAGGTAGTGACGTTGGCGCACGGTATGAGGATATGAGCTTATTATAAAGATGGCTAAAGAAGGTAAAACTATCATGAGTTGTTTCCTCTGAAATGCCTGAGATACTTTGGTATTACAAAACCGTATGGAGTTATGAGTAATGAAGGCTCTCAGGTATAGTAAGCACCAAAGAAACTAATCAGGAAGAGCTTCTTAGACTAAGTTCACACTCTATAAATGAGGGAGATAAAGTTTATGAGTAAAATATTAACAGTGGAAGAAGAGAAAAAGCTCCGTAAAGCCTAGGAGTGATTATGTGGGTGAGATACAGGGAAAATCGATGCACTGAGGTTGAGGGGTACTGATAAGATATGTACTATACAAGTCTGATGGAGAGTATCAAAAGAGATAAGACCCCTCACTAGTGACGATTCTGGACCTTTCAGAACTTGTGCAGCAAAGCTTAAAAAGGCTGAGGAAGTCGAGAGGGAAAAATAAGGATCAGATAGCTAAGTATATAAGTGAGGCAGAGGCTTATATAGATGCGCATTTTGACAAAGAATACTATCATCCATTAGTCTCAAGCTGTAATGAAGCAAAAAAAGCAGCCAAGTCAGACTATCAGGCAAAACTTGAGAAGCTTTCCGCTGAGCATAAGGAAAATCTTGAGGGGCTTAAGGACAGCCAGAGATAAAAGACGAAAAATATGTGTACAAGAACCGATCTTTTGACGCAAAACTTGAGTATGAAAAGCAGCTTCAGGACATAAAGGACAGGAAGATGGAGGCATTCAGCCACAAGTACCATCTCATTGACCTGCTTAGAATGTCTAAGTTTACCTTTATGCAGAATCAAAAGATTAAACTTGAAAATTACAAGTACAGCTTCAGCCTTAAGAAATACTTTTTGCAGAACGGTCTGTATCTGGCAATTATCCTGATATTCATGGGACTTAGTATACTTACACCTGTGTTAAAGGGGCCACAGACACACCTGCTTACTTATAACAACGTGCTTAACGTGTTAGCAGCAGGCATCTCCAAAAGATGTTTCTGCCCTCGGTGTTGCAGACCTCATTCTTTCTTACAGGTACCGACCTTTCTATCGGTCGTATGATAGGTATGGGTATGACTGTAGCAACTATAATAATGCATCAGGGCGTAAATACAGGTCAGGTATTTGGCTATGCATTTGACTTTACAGGTCTTCCTGTAGCCTTAAGAGTTATACTTGCACTTGTTGTGTGTATATTGCTTTGTACCTTATTTACATCTATAGCGGGCTTCTTTACCGCAAAGTTTAAGATGCATCCGTTCATTTCAACCATATAACATAAGTCTTGTAATCTTTGGTTTAGCTACCTATGCTACAAAGGGTGTATCTTTCGGAGCTATCGAGTCAAGCATACCTGATATGATAATTCCTAAGATAAACGGCTTCCCTACTATTATTCTTTGGGCAGTTGCAGCAATTGCTGTGGTTTGGTCTCATTTGGAATAAGACACCGTTTGAAAGAACCTTTACGCTGTAGGTGGTAACCCTGAAGCGGCGTCAGCTTCCGGTATCTCAGTATTTGCTGTAACCCTTGGTGCCTTCATCCTTGCAGGTATCCTTTACGGCTTTCGGTGCTTGGCTTGAGTGTGCGAGAATGGTGGGTTCAGGTTCATGCGGCTTACGGCCAGGCTGGAAATGGACGCTATCGCAGCCTGCGTGTAGTTGGTGGTATTTCCTTTTCACAGGTGGTATTGGTAAGATATCAGGTGTAGTTGTCGGTGTGCTTATCTCACAGCACTTACCTACTCCTCACCATCACCTGGTATCGATACCAACTTACAGTTCGTATTTGAAGGTATCATCATCCTGTAGCGGTTACTCCTTTGACTGCTTGAAGTATGTACAGAAAAAGTACTGATATTTATCATCCCCTAGTTAGCTGGGGGTTTTGCTATACCCTGTCTAAGGTAATGAATCCTATAGAAGTTTTTCTTATCAGTTACACCGAACTAAAAACGTAATATAAAAGTTATAAATTATTTAAAATAAAAAGTAAACTATATATGATATAGTATCATCGTCAATATTAGAAATTCGAGGTAACGATGATCTATTTAAGTTGTTGTTGTCGATGATGATACCCCTTAGCCTTTCATTTCTGCCAACATTTTATGAGAGTGCAAGTGCAGATACAGGTAGGGCAGTGAGTTGCTGCAAAGAGCAATGTAGTAGCCTATGGGAAACTTGAAAAGGTAAACACTAGAAAGCAGCTTAAGAAAGCGGTTGCAAGACGTGTGATTAACCTTGACAGTAGAATCAGATTGTTGGTAAACAGAAAAGCTATGAAATACTCCTTCAACGAGTATAAGAAATTGCTTTATGAGATATCAGACAATCAGAAATACAACGAAATAATGGAGCATACCTCATACTGGGATATCGACAGTTATAATTACAATAAAAACTACTATGTAGGGAATTCAGACCTAGGTACACCATAAACAAGGCTCAGGCTAAGAAGATTCTTGCCAAGGTGAAGTATCATCAAGACCAGAAAAACAGCTTATCAAGCAGGTTGCAAAGCATGTTAAGAATCTTGACAGTGAATACACCTTAAACATTAGCAGTAAGCTGGTAAAGATAGAGAATAAAGCATCATACACCAAGTTCTGGGATAAGTTATATGCTAATCCTACTATCAGTGATATTAATCATTACAGAATTAACTTTGATGATAAGTATAAGAAATACAAGAATTATTATAAGTGGAGAATCCGTGTAAAGTATAATATCACCAAGAAGGAAATTAAAAGCCTTAGACAAGTTCGTAAATAACTGGGTAGCGAAAAACATAAGCTCAGACATGACTCAGGAACAGAAGGTAAGAGCTATCAATGATTTTTATGGTAAGCGAGTACAGATATACCTTCGGCGACAATGTTAAGCCACCTGCTAAAAATGCGAAAGTATACCCTGACGGAAAGCTTGGCAAATACTCAGTATATACCTGCTTCTCCCTTTTATACGGAAAAGGCGGGGTGTGTGATGCAAAGGCTAAGATGTTCCATAGACTTGCTAAAAAAGCAGGAATAAAGGTGCTTTACATTACAGGTCGTGCAGGAGGAATGCTTCACGCTTGGAAACATGGTAAATATCGACGGCAACTGGTATCATGTTGATGTTACATGGAACAGAGGGCATTATGAAGGAAGCGGAGAGAACGAATACGTTGCAAGACTTGACTACTACCTTAAGAGCGATGCAACAATGAGGAAGGATCATAGCTGGAATGCAAAGAACTATCCTGCGGCAAACTATGATTATCCTGTATCGTAGAAGCTCTTTTTCATAGCAGCTATTCATCTTGAAGGTTAACTTGTAAAAGAAGTGCTATATTAGAAACTAAATATTAAATAAATGTAACGAGGGAAGAAGTCTGGAATATAAACAGGCTTCTTTTCCGCATTTATTTAACAATTCAAAAGCAAACTTATTTAAAAATACTAACTTATGATAATATATTGTGGTCAGAACTAAATGCTATGGAGGGTAAAATGAAAAGGATATCATTTATATTAAGCTTCGTGCTGATTTTGTGTATAACAAGTGGTGCATACACTAAAAGTGAATAGTGTAAATGCAAATACATCAAGGATTGCAAAGGTTACAGTAAAAAAAGAGTAAAGACGCTAAACAAAAAGCAGAAAATAATCAGTACAAAAAGCAACTGGTAAACTCGATTATAAAAGCATGTAATCCGCCTCGATAAGAATATTAGGTTAAAAGATATCAAAGAAAGCAGTCAAAAAAACAGTGATAATGAATTTAATAAAATATTCGATAGACTTTCTGAAAATGTTGAATATAACGAGATAATGTCGCACACAAAGGGATATAAAACATCAACACAAGATAATGGGGCAAATACTATTATTTCACACTAAAACTTGATTACAAGATAAACAAGGCTAAGGCAAAGACTATTTTTAGCCCATGTTCAGCCCATTATAAAGACTAAGGCAGAGCTTATTAAGAGTATAGTTGCGCACACAGAGAATCTGGATGAAGAATTTTCTGTTAATGTAGATAACAGAGTCTTATCGTATAACAATCAAAAAGAGTATAATGCGCTATGGGATGAACTCTACGCAATACCTGAAGTTAATGACATAGTTCACTACAGCAAGGAGATGATTCGGATTTTTATTCAGTACAAGAATTATTTTAAGTGGAAAACAAGAATAAAAGTATGATATCACAAGAAAGGAAGTAGCTGATCTGAATAATTTTGTGCAATCTTGGGTTACAGAAAACATAAAAGCCTGAAATGACTGAGGAAGAGAAGGCGAGAGCAGTCAATGACTTTATGGTTAAAGAATACAGATATACCTATGGTGAAAAGAAACTTTCGTCAACGGATACTTTATCGTGTCCGGGAGGAAACCTGGGGAAATATTCTGTGTACACAAGCTTTGCCCTGCTTTATGGTAAGGGAGGGGTATGTGATGCAAAGGCTAAGATGTTCTACAGGCTTGCAAAGGCTGCAGGTCTTGATGTCATTTATATAACAGGAAATGTTGATGATGGGCTTCATGCCTGGAACTTGGTGAAGATTGACGGTAACTGGTATCATCTCGACAATACCTGGAATAGAGGGCAGTATGATGGAAGTGGAGAATATGACTACTTTGAAACCAGAAATTATTATTTAAAAAGGAGATGCTACAATGAGTAAAAGATCACAGCTGGGATAGGAACAAAATACCCAGCTTCCAAAGGGCTGACTACCCTCTGGGGCCGGAATAGGCATTGCCAGACGATACAGAGAAAAGTTATGACTCGTTTTCTCAAAGAAAGCCTCCTAACTGTCTATGGATTATTGGCAGAAATTGTGATATCATTATGAAGTTAGGATAGAGTTAACTATAAATTAGTATAGATTCAACCTCGGAGGAAGACAGTGGGAGTAATTGCGGTAGCAAATCAAAAAGTGGAGTGGGCAAGACAACCACGGTAATCAACCTGTCAGCCTGCCTTGCGGAAAAAGGGCAAAAAGGTACTGGTTATAGACATTGACCCACAGGGGAATACTTCAAGCGGACTGGGAGTGGATAAGAACAATGCTGAAAACACAGTGTACGAGCTCCTCCTAGGAGAGAGTGAGCTTAGTGACTGCATCATAGAGAATGTGTATGACGGTCTGTCGGTTGTGCCTGCAAATGTAAATCTTGCAGGGGCTGAGATAGAACTTATAGGAATACCTGACCAACATTATATTCTTAAAAAGCATATCGAAACAGTAAGGGCGTACTACGACTTTATTATACTTGATTGTCCGCCATCCTTAAATACTCTCACTGTAAATGCAATGTCTGCGGCTGATTCGGTGCTTGTGCCGATACAGTGCGAATACTACGCACTTGAGGGACTTAGCCAGCTGATACATACAATAGAGCTTGTAAAGGCGAGAATGAACGAAAAGCTGTACATAGAGGGAGTGGTATTTACTATGTACGATGCCCGCACCAATCTCTCGCTTCAGGTGGTTGAGAATGTAAAGGATACCTTGAAGCAGAACATATATAAGACGATAATACCAAGAAATGTGAGACTGGCAGAGTCGCCAAGTCATGGTGTGCCAATCAATATCTATGATTCCAAATCAGCAGGTGCAGAGGATACAGGGCGTTGGCTGACGAGGTTATAGAGAGTGATGTAACTGGATACTAGTAGAAAGAGGATAGAAATGGCAATGAAAAAGGCTTAGGCAAGGGACTTGATCTCGATGATTCCCGAAAAAGACGAAGGCAGAGCTAAAAGAAACCGCTGATAAATCATTTTTAGAAATAAAAATATCTGAAATAGACCCTAATATGGGGCAGCCAAGAAAAAAAGATTTGACGAAGATGAGCTCTTAGAGCTTTTCAGAATCCATCAAGATACACGGTGTCATTCAGCCTATCATCCTCACAAAAAGAGGAAAGCGTTATGAGATAATAGCCGGAGAAAGGCGTTGGAGGGCTTCAAAAGCTTGCAGGGACTCACGAAAATTCCTGCGGTAATAAGAGAGTATACCGACAAAGAAATAATGGAAGTATCACTTATTGAAAATATCCAGCGTCAGGACTTAAACCCTGTAGAAGAGGCTGAAGCATTTAAGAACCTTATAGATGAGTATAAAGATGAAGCAGGACGACCTTGCTGAAAAAGAGTGTCTAAGAGCCGTTCTGCAATCACGAACGCACTAAAGGCTTCTTAAGCTTGACGATAGAGTTAAGTCAATGCTCGCCGAAGGGCTTATATCACCGGGACATGCAAGAGCTCTCTTGCGGTTGAGGGATCATACAGCATAACCTCGCTACAAGGATATTTGATGAGAAAGCTCGAGTGTAGGGAGACTGAAAAGCTGGTTAAGCATATCTTAGAGAATAAAGAGCCTGAAAAGAGAGAAACTTCTGAAGGCTTGCGTACAAGAAGCTTTGAAGGAGAGCCTAAAGAGCATTTTTGGGCAGTAAGGTAAGCATCAAGGGCAGAAACAACGGCAAGGAAAGATAGAGATAGACTATTATTCGTGGAAGAACTGGACAGAATAGCAGAATTGCTTTCCACAATCAAAGAAATAGGATACAAGAGGTAAAGCAAAAGTGAAGTTGTTTGGTTATGATTTTATATGCGGAGTATATAATCTGTGGCTTGGGCAGAGTGATACTACTGCTTTTATATTTGATATCATCCAGTTTGTTAAGATTTCAGGACTTAAAAGAGAATAGAAAGATTAACGGAAGGCAGCAAGGGCAGCCTTGAAGATAAGATAGCAGAAATTTGCTCAGATTACCGAGCTAAAGAGGTTCAGACAAGAACAGCAAAAGACATTGAAATGATATTTAGAAGGCTAAACTACTCTATCAGAAAGCAGCCATTTACAGATATGACTCACTATGCCGACTATGGGAGGTCAGTTAGCTCGGTGGTATCGTTATGCTCGATGAGAGAGACAACGTTTCTCATTAACTCCGTACAGTACCACAGCAGGTACCTACATCTATGTTAAGAAAATAAGCAGACGGGCTTGCTAGATGTAGAGCTTGCTGAGGAGAGGCAGCTGCAATTGCAGAGGCAGTTAGGAAAGCATAAGATAATAGCTCACTAGATGGGAGGAGCTCATGCAACCTTATTATTTTAAGGCCGGTAGGAAATGATATGGGGCAGGAAGCTGCCCTAGAGAGCTTGTTTCACTATGATATACCAAGTGATAAAGACGGAGAATGTTGGGCGATAAGTGCTCATAAAAATGGTGACTGCATAGTAGAAACCAGAGAGAAGTCCGAATATTCAGGAAAGACACTTGAGAGCTTTGGAAAGATACACAAGAGCTGTGGGGAGAAGTCCGGAAGGCAGAGGTGTTCCCTCTTCTAACCAAAGCTTATTTCCGCTGAGAACAGACCTGATCCATTCAGGTCCATCCTGATGATGAGCTACAGCAAAAGGTGCACGAGGGCGGCTCTCTTGGCAAGAGCAGAGTGCTGGCATGTGGCTGATGCCAAGAGGCTGCAACCATAGTAACTGAGGCATAATGCTAAGACCAAAGAAGAACTCCATAAATATATGGATGAGGAAGAACTTTCAGAGGGCTTATCAGAGAAATCCCCAGTAAAAAGAGACGACTTCTTCTTTATAGAGCCGGGTACGGTACACATATAGGGAGGAACCGTTATACTTGAAACCCAGCAGAACAGCGATATAACCTATAGATCTGTATGACTATGACTGAGCTTCAGGATGGCAAAAGCCTCGTGAGACTTCCACATTGACAAGTGTCTTGATGCCAATCACCTGTCCGTTTTGAGGGAGAAAGAAAGCACTGTTCACAGAGCATCGAAGACTTTCAGGAAGACGGTTCCGTCGTTAGAAACCTTGTGGTCTGCGACCTCTTTGAGAAGCGCTATATCAAGGTCGATAAAGCAGGTAAAAACTTCACAGGAGGACAGACTTCACCTTTGGTGAGTGTGCTGGAGGGTGTGAAGAGTGCTTGTATGGTGGCGAGTGGCGACAAAGTATGACATTAAAAAGGAGAACATTTCATCCTCCCTTATGGCTTTTGGTGCTTATGAACTTAAGGTAATATGGAGCTTATAATATCCGGCTGCACTAAATGATAATGAGCTCGAGTATCTGGTACTAAACGATGATCTGGAGCTTATATATCTAGCACTAGATTAAATATATCCTCAAGTATCAGGCTGTAAAGAGGAGGATACCCTCTCCATCAGCTTCTTCTAAAACGTCTAGGTAGGGCTGTCGATATCAAGTACAGCTGCTACTTTTGCCGGATTTATCGTGTAAAAGGAAGGACTATTTCTGAGTTTGATGCAGAGTCGCAGGCTATATGTCCCGGGAATGCGTGGACGTCCTTTGCTAGCGCTGGAGGCTGTCGAGTGGATACCGCTGTTCCACATACACCCTTTCCTACAGATATGGTTACACAGGCAGGCTTTGCCTTGAAAAGGTCCGAGGATTGAGCTTATCATCTTTAAGCAGATAAAAGCCGACCCAGTTTATATCAGTAAGCTCCATATTTAGAGAGGCTGATACATTTGAAAAGATTGCATCGAGGGTCGCTTACGTCAGATGTGAGACCTCTATTTCTTTTTGATATGAGTGAATAGTTTGTCATATATTCTCCTTTGGCTGTAATATTTTGTCTCAGAATATCACAATTGTTGTTCATAACAAGTAGATAAACAGGTAACAGGAAAAAGTTTCAAAAATTGTAAGAAAAAGATTAAACTTAAGCCACTTATAATTGACATACTTATCTTGTTATATAATGAAAATGTATATTTTTGATTTAACTTTATGTGGTAAAGGAAGAAACAGGATGAGCAATGAAGATGAATTTTTGAAGGAGATACGTAAGCTCTCGCAGAGCAGGTAAAAAGGAAATGGACGCTAAACAAAAGGGTGAAAAGACATGATAGTGACTGATAAAAAGCAAAGAAAAGAAAAAGAAACTAAAACATTTTTATTAAGGTACTTATAGTACTCTTAGATTATCATACTGGCAGGCGGCTCGTTTTCTTGTATTTACAAGACCGGGCAGAAAGATAATGTCAAATCTTGCAGTAGAAGTGAGCTTACTGGAGGATGGGTGAAAGAACGCTCAAGACTGATGATAAAGCCTGCTAAGAACGCTTCAGGCTCTGCAGGTTGAGAACAAGGAGGAAGAAGAGGAAGGACAAAGGACGTGAAAAGGTGCGAGTAGATCATGAGACCTATCCAAGATGTCCACTACCCATTTAGAAACACTTCACGAGGACGGGAGTATATAACATCCACTGCTTGGTCGGAGCTTTGAGAGCTGGATAACAGTACGGCTTTCAGGACGTACTGATTCCCATCATAAGTAGCAACAATCAATACAAAAGCAGAAGACCCTCGGCCTCACCTCTGTTATGAGAGATAGCTATGTGACCATTCCGGGATACTATGATACTACAGAATCAAATGCGGCATGGACGGCGGAGTTCACTCTCTGTATATGAGACCATAGCTTATAACTACAGATCTAAAGGCTTGACGGCTCTATCAATAGTTAGCTTTAAAGACATTTTCAGAAGATTAATAGATGAACTTGGAGGGAGTCGATATAGAAATCACCAGCCGAGGCTCAGTACTTAAACACTACGAAACTATGTTTCAAAAGAAGTCTAACCGTACCTTTAAAGCCGGGAATGAACCACATGAGACAGCAATCAGGCTCTTGGCTACTGCCAGGGTGAGATAGTAGCTACACTTGATGGTTCTGTCGACGATTTTGGGGAAGAGCCTCAAGACATAGGAAGGGTTATAGCGGCTATATTTAAGAAGTGAAAAAGTAATCCTGTACTCTTGCAAAAGCTGCTTGACACCGTATTCTCTCAGGTACAGACTGCACATTACGGAAGAGCAACGCAAGTTCATACCTTTCGCGGAGGTGATGGAGCTTAGCACAGACGGTGTACCTCTCGATACTTTTCATGCTACTGCAGACGGTTCATATCAGGTGCCAAGTATAAATCGAGCAGCTAGTTGACATTTGATATCTGCGATGAATAAGGATGCACTGAAAGCTAATTTTGTGTTTGGCAGCCATAAAAAGCCTGCTACCGAGATCGGCGATAGACGGCAAAAGAAAACGAGAATAAGTAAAATACAAATCTAACCGATGCAGGGTGGCAGCCTGTGTCAGTTTTCTGTAGGGAAGGAGGACGTATGCGGTAATCTAGTTGTTGCTGTTTTCGATAATCATTTTGCCTGCGTCCTTCTTGACAGAATATCATGCACAAACATGATTCTCCTTGCATTTATTTTTCCTAGGGGATGCTGCTTGGCTCTGAGTGGAATCTTAAGGATTCCTTTTGAAGACTATAAATTTGCGGAAAAATATCTGCTCCATAGCTCTTATATTTATTATATTTTGGAGGGCTTTGGTATCGGACTGGGAGCAGGCAAAGCCCGTAGCCCTCAAGTCAGGACTGCTATCCACATTTGGGGTAGCCCTCACAGCATCTATCACTGCTGTATTTTGCCACTATAGCTTGAACTTAGCTGGACAGTATCCTGATACTAGGCTCTATATTGAGCTCCACAGATGCAGCCTCGGTCTTCTCCATACTGCGTTCCAGAAAACTAAAGCCCAAAACATGCAATACGGCGTCAATGCTGCTTGAGAGCTTGAGGCAGGTAACGACCCTATCGCATACATGCTAACCATACTCTTTATTCAGTTGTTACAAAGTAGTGAGAATACATCAAATCCGAGTTCTTTTTGATACTAGGGCGATTGGGCTTTGGCGTGTAGTGGGGAGTATTTGCAGCTCTTATCGCTATTTGGCTCTACACGGCATACTTACAGAGGCAGACGGCTTTTGATACCATCTTTATATTTGGCGTAGCCCTGCTGTCTTATGCAGGAGCGGGTGCAATAGGTGGAAATGGCTACCTAAGTGCATATATCACAGGAATAATAATGGGTAACAGCCGTATCAGGGATAAAGAAGAACCTGGTGCATTTCTTTGACGGAACTACAAGCCTTATGCAGATGGTTATCTTCTTCCTTTTTAGGGACTCCTATCGAAGCCCTTCAAAGCTTCCAGGGTAGCAGCTCCTGCTATATTCATATTTTTATTTATGAGCATTTGTGGCAAGACCTCTTGCAGTAATGGCAATCTCAGCCCATTTAAAGAGTAAGGTAAATCAGATAGCTCTTGTGTGTCTTTTGCAGGGCTTAGAGGAGCGGCGTCCATTAGTGTTTGCCATAATGGCTGTACTTGGCTCGAACTTGACGAAAAATCTCTTCCACATTACATTTTTATGGTACTCCTTTCAATCATCTTTCCAGGGGGCATTCCCTGCCAAAGGTGGCAAAAGCATCTTGACTATGATAGACCATCAGGGAGACGTTATAGAAGACGTTGCTGACTATACTGAGGAGGTTCCTGTTCAGTTTATTCAGTTTACCACCTACCGAGGGCCATTCTTGGGCGGGTGGGACACTTATGGATATAGAAACACCTCCCGAAACCATCATAGTATCAGTACAAAATGGAGTCAGGGGACGAGGGTTCCAAATGGACAGACAGTTCTAAATATAGGGGACAAGGTCATACTCTCGGCTGTTGTTCCGGAGCACATGAGCGGGCACAATGCTAAGTGAAATACATATCAACAAGACAAAGCAGCTACATTGGCAAGGCAATCTCCGAGATACCTACTGATGATGACACATTGATAATACTAATTAAAAGAGGATGATGTCATTATCCCTAATGAAATATAGTATTAAATGAAGGTGATAATGCGTGATGAACAGTGTAGTCAGGTAGACTAGAAAGGAAGATTATGTTTAAGACAGGATTTGACAACGACAAGTATCTGAAAATGCAGTCAGAAAGGATAATGGAGCGAATTGATAGTTTCGGTGGAAAGCTCTATATGGAATTTGGAGGCAAGCTCTTTGACGACCACCACGCCTCAAGAGTGCTGCCGGGATTTAAGCCTGACAGTAAGATAAGGATGCTCGCTCAGATAAGGAGAGGATGTAGAGGTTGTAGTAGTAATCAACTCTGCCGACATAGAAAGAATAAGGTGCGTGGTGACCTTGGCACAACCTATGACCTGGATGTACTGAGGCTTATAGATGCATTTAGAAGCTATGGCCTATATGTTGGAAGCGTAGTGCTTACAAAGATTTGAAGGTCAGGAATGTGCCATCCAGTATCAGAAAAAGCTTGAAGCACTGGGTATAAAGGTGTACAGACACTACCCAATAGCAGGTTATCCAAACGATGTGCCTACAATCATAAGTGATGAAGGCTATGGTAAAAATGATTATATAGAGACAAAGCACTCTCTTGTGGTGGTTACAGCACCGGGACCTGGAAGCAGCAAGATGGCAGTATGCCTCTCACAGCTCTACCACGAGCATAAGCACGGAATAAAGGCCGGCTATGCCAAGTTTGAGACCTTCCCTGTATGGGAATCTCTCTCTTTCACATCCTGTAAACCTTGCCTATGAGGGCGGCTACAGCTGACTTAAATGACGTAAATATGAGTAGATCCTTACCACCTTGAGGCTTATGGCCTTACTACAGTTAATTACAATAGGGATGTAGCAATCTTCCCTGCCCTTAACGCATATGTTGAAAAAGATATACGGTTCCTCCCCATACAAATCGCCTACAGATATGGGAGTAAATATGGCTGGTAACTGTATATTTGATGATGAGGGCTGTAAGGGCAGCAGCAAGCCAGGAGATAATAAGGCGTTACTTTAAGGAAAGATGTGAGCTAGAAAGGGTAACAGCAAGGAAGAGGTGGTAGAGAAGCTTGAACTCCTTATGAAGAAGGCAGGAACCGGGTGCAGGATAGAAAATGTGTTGCCACAGCCAATACCAATGCTGAGGTGACAGGAGAGCCTGCCAGTGCCATCAGAGCTGGCTGATGGCAGTGTGGTGACAGGCAAGACTTCAGAGCTTATGGGAGCTACATCTGCTATGCTTCTTAATGCGCTTAAGAAGTTGGCGGGAACTTCCTGATGAGCTTCGTCTCATTTCTCCAAGTGTAATAGAACCTATTCAGCAGTTAAAAGATAAAGCACCTTGGAAACCACAATCCAAATCTGCATATTGCTGAGATGCTGATTGCGCTCACCATTTGTGCAGGAACCGATGAAAATGCAGCAAAGGTGGTTGCAAAAGCTTGATAGAGCTTAAGGGCTGTGAGGCACATTCCTCAGTTATCCTTTCAAGTGAAGACCAGCGTACACTTGCAAAGCTTGGTATCAACCTCACCTGAGCAGGCCAAAGTATCAGACTAAGAAGCTGTTCCACAACTAAGGATAGTAACTGCGTCATTTTGGTTTACCCTGGCATCTTATATTTTTGACAACTGTGTATAAATGAAAAATAATTTTTAACTTGAAAAATATTTGACACATATTATATATTAGAATAATAGTATTAAACAGTTTTAGGAGGAAATAAAATTATGGCTAAAGAATTAGGAGCAGAAAGCTTTGCATTAGATCTTGAATTTCTTATAGGAGAATATGAGAAGAAGCTTAGTGCTGAGGATACAGAAGAAGGCAAGAAGCGTCTTGGTGAGCTTCTTGAGGCTTGTAAGTCATTAAATGGCAAGCCTTTCAGACTTACTTACACTTGTAGATACAGGAGCATTTAACAACGTTATTTCTGCATACTGTATGAAGGCTATGCAGGAGACAGGAAAGTCCGAATCAGAGTGCGAAGAAGTTCTTGACAAGCTTGAGGAGCTTTATGACTATGATGCGGATAGTGTTGTAATTCCTATGCTCACAGTTGAGACTGATGAAGACGCAGAGTAATAAGTTTTACATTTTGAGGGATTAGATGTTTATTGATGAATTAATAGAGGGGCTGTGAGTTAACGCTCACAGCGCGCTGATTCTAAGACCGCAAGTTTTTAGCTCTAAGGCAGTAGAGATATAGCCAGTCCGAAGGAAAGAAGGAGATATCCGGCTTTGTTGAAGACATAGAGGCGGTCTTTTTCCTTATGTGGTGCAGAGATGTTTACCTTTAATGGACATCCTTTAGCTTTGACAACAATGAGATATCCTGTGATTTTATCGGCATTTTTGGATTCAAAGCCTTATGAATGGCACAATGTTGGGGTTTATAGGATTAATCTTGACAACTACAGGCCTGCACACCTTATTATCTCAGAGGATGATGCTGAGTCCTTCAATAGGAGAAACAGCTTTAGAGTTCCTCTTGCCAATGAATGCTACATAAAGCTTGGGAGCGATGATACGCTTAATAAGGCTAATTTGAAGGACCTTAGTTCAGTAGGTATTGGAATAGTTGTGCCTAAGTTTTTGTTTGTCGAGGCGGGAGAGGATATTCTCGTAACATTTTCAGACTATATGAAGATGTTTAAGGTAAAGAGTCCTGCGCGTCAGCCTGAAACAAAGATAGAGAAGGACATCGCAAGGTTTAAGAAGCAGATTTCCCTTATTGAGGCTATGAACGGTGGAGGCAGTGCCGAAAAGTCGGAAAAAGTCAACCAAAAGAATCGAGTTTGTTATAAAAGCTAAGATAGTAAGAGTAGTAGATACAATCAACAGGAAAACCATTGGTTGTAAGTTCTTAGCTATTAATCAGGAGCTTAGCAAGTATGTAAATGAGAAACAGATGGAAAAGCGAAGGGCTAAGAACAGGCCTTTACAGTAAAGATAAATAGTGTTATGGATAACCGGTCAGCGTTGCAACTGACTGGTTTTTGTAATAGGAAATGCGATGAAAATGAGATGAAGGCGGGTAGAAATAAGACAATAGATTTATCTGTGGAAGAAGGAAATGAATATCTGAAAAAGTGCCTGATCTTGGATAAAGGAGCAGAATATCGGATGTTTTGGACAAGACTATACTTGGCGATACTTTTGAAGTGTTGAGGCTGTTGCCTAAAGAAAGCGTGGATTTGCTAATAGTAGACCCTCCTTACTACCTCGACAAGGATTTCCATGGAAATAAATTTAAGAAAACCAGTGACTGAAGCATACTTGGAATATACTGAAAAATGGATAAAAGCTTGTAAAAGCCTCTTCTTAAAAGCAAATGCGACTGTATATATCTGCTAGCGACTGGTTCCAGTTCACCGATATTTATGGTGCCAGAAGCATTTTTCATCTACAAAACCAGAATAACCTGGCAGAGGGAAAAGGGCAGGAGGGCTATAACTAACTGGAAGAACGGCATGGAGGATATTTGGTTTGCGACGAATTCATGCTAAGTACACCTTCAATGTAAAAGCTGTTAAGATGAGAAGAAGTGTGATTGCGCCATATAAGGTGGATGGGAAGCCAAAAGACTGGGAGGAAACGAGGTCAGGTAACTTTAGAAACACCTATCCGTCTAATTTTTGGGACGATATTTCCATTCCTTATTGGTCTATGTCTGAGAATACCGCCCACCCTACCCAAAAGCCTGAGAAGCTCTTAGCTAAAGCTCATTCTTGCAAGCTCAATGCAGGAGATGTGGTTCTGGACCTTTCCTTGGTTCAGAGCTCTACCTCGGTAACTGCAAAAGAAGCTGGCAGGCACTTTATAGGGATTGAGCAGAACGTGCAGTACTGTATCTGGGCTGAGAAAGGCTTGAAATGGCTGAAGAGGATAAGACAATACAAGGCTATGCAGACGGCGTATTCTGGGAGAGAAATACGGGAGGCTGCAAAAGGAAGAGTAGGAAAAAGAGTAAAAGCGTTTTTGGAAAGGTAAGAGGAAGATGGCTGCCCGTTGTGGGCAGCCCTTGCTATTTTACCTTATAAGGCCTATAATTAGGGATTCTTTAATGTAATCATCACAGCTGTGTGACACTTGCCCTTTGACCAAAAGTCCCGCTAAGTTGATTTGTCCTGAGCCGTATACGGCTTCTTTTTGCACCGTCAATCTCAGGATTAACATATTTGCTAAACCAAGCTTCAAGCTCATATCTAAGCTCGGTGGCAAGCTCATCTATCAGCTATCTTTTAGCAGGAGGTTGTTTCTCTCATCAGGATCATTTATTAAATCATACATTTCATCAGGTCCGTAAGGATAGCGTTTTATGTACTTAAACGCCTTGTTTCTAATCATTCGATTTGGACCATATTCATCAAGAACAATGATTTTTATCATCCTGCTCAAAAGTCCAGTCCCTTTAAGGCGGCTGCAAAAGCTTCTTCCAGGGAGGGTTTTATCCTCGTAATCTTCTATTCCTACATAGTTTAAGAGCGTTGGCATAAAAATCATAGGCTGAAACAAGTGCATCGCAGACCTTATTTTTCAGGAATAATGCCTGGCTGTGAAGCAATGAAAGGCACTTTAACTGAGCTGTCATACATATTGATTGAAAGGTACCATTTCACTTACCCCAAAAAGCCATGATGACCGCAGCTAAAAACCGTTATCACTGGTAAACACAATAAGTGTATCCTCTCTGATTCCAGGCTTTCGACCTTGTCTATTATTCTGCCTATATTGGCGTCCATAGCAGTAACAGCAGCAAAAATAGCCTATGAGGTTAGAACGCAGGTCTTTGCCACCTCTTTAGTAAGATAAATACTGTCAGGATGCTCCTTCTCCTTTGGAATAGAGTCAAAAGGGCAGTCTTTATACAAATCAGTGTATTCTTTAGGGGTGGTTATTCACCCAAGGAGAATGTGGAGCAGTATAGTCAACAGTAAGGTAAAATGGCTGTTTTCCGGCATTTTTCATCGATAAATTCTAAAGGCATCATCAGTTATCACATCAGTCACATACCGAGGTTCATTATATAGTACTCCGTCTTTATACAAAGGTGCATTGTAGTAAGGTCCACCTCCGGACTTGTGAGCAAACTAATGAGAATAACTCTTTTGAGGCTTGGCACTGTTTCCAAGATGCCATTTACCAGACAGACCGCATATATAGCCGTTTTCAGCAAGTACATCTGTATAGGCTTTCATGCCACGGAGATATTCGATATCCTCCTGCTTTTTTTGTTGTCATTTCTTAGCCAGTCGTGAACGCCATGCTGAGAAGGGATTCTACCTGTTAGAAGTGAAGCCCTCGCTGGAGAGCATACAGGGGAGGCACAGAAGAAATTGTTAAATAACATTCCTTCATCCGCAAGTCTGTCTAAGTTTGGAGTTATAATTTCTTTATTGCCCGCACATCCATGAGACCACATTCCCTGGTCGTCAGATAAAATAAAAATAATATTAGGCTTTTTAGTATTCATATCAGTCTCCTGTAATGTATAGATAATGAACTGTAATGAATGAATTTGTCACAAAATGGCAAACCGTATCCATCTTTAAATTATCATATAATAGCCCATCTTCAATGTCAATGCTGTGTGAAAAACGCAAATTATTAAAAGAAATGTCAAATAATTTATATAATAAATTTCAAT